>Ga0206107_1000045_pt1 | contig 144415 bp, 126 predicted proteins | sample 2B0metagenome_FD_148652 | JGI IMG/M metagenome (GOLD analysis project Ga0206107, IMG submission 148652) | Enriched microbial communities from leaf-cutter ant dump, University of Wisconsin, Madison, United States - 2B0 | ecosystem: Environmental > Terrestrial > Nest > Insects nest > Nest dump... | reverse complement strand
TTGAATATATTGAAGTGTTTTACAATCGACAACGAAGACATTCATACTTGGGCTATCTTAGCCCGGTAGAATACGAGAGGCAAAACGCCTCTCTCTAAAACTGTCCGTTAAACTGGGGGAAGCTCAGAGTAAACTTAAAATAAATTCAAACACTTCAAGGAAGAAGTATTGCAATATTAACTAGTTTGTGTCCTATTAGTATCCCACAACAAGAATCCTAGGGTTAGAGTAAACTCAAAATCACTTGTCCTGAGCTTGATTCGCTGAATGAAATTCGTAGTGCTGTAAACAAAAGCTTGGCACTCGGTGAGAATCGTTTTAATTACAGATCGAAGAAAATTGTAAATGTCGCGTTATTCCAATGAAGATGGGCGGACGACGGAGGGGAAGTTTACTCTGACCCCAGTTTTGCGGGGCAGATCCGATTGGATCCGCGGATCAGTTTAATTTGTATGCCTATGTGGGAAATGATCCGCTGAATAAAACTGATCCAACAGGTGAGCAAATGCTACAAGACACGGGTTTTCAACGTAGCGGCCTCTCGTATGCTAACAAAGAAAAAATTGCTGGTATTACTGGTACGATACAGCGAGCAGAAATGCGAAGTGGCTTAGATAAAACAAGTGCGGTTGCAGGCACACTGACTTTGGTCGCCACTGCTGCTGGTCAGCCAGAAGTAGCTATTCCTGCATCGGCAGTCGCTTCGGTAACTGGAATTGCGGCTGCTACATTAGCTGATAACCCAACAAGAGCCGTCGCAGTTGAAGTTGCCGCAGCCGTTGTTGGCGGAAAATCAGGTCAAATTGCCGCTGATGCTGTCAAAGAGGTTGTGGCAGCAGAAAGAGTCAGTGCAACAGTTGCTGAATCGGTTTCCCAAACATTATCTTCCGGTGCGTCTGCAGGAATGAATGCTGCATTTGACGATGCGGATAAAAAGAAGGAACAGTAAAAAATGAGTAAAGTTCGTTTAATTAGAGTATATCTTGAGAAAAAATATCTACTTGCTTTCCGCGCAGTTATGTTGATGGTAGCAGTGCCATTTTTCATAACCGTTTATAAAGCGTTGATATCAGGATCAATTGAAACTAGGAGCGGGGCAATCGAAACGTTAGGAAATGGTTCTGGTTTTTATATAATCATTTTAGAAAAAATAGCTTTTATTTTATTTTTTATTTGGATTGGTACTTTTGGCTCTGCAGAGAAAAAAGCTACAGATAAACAAGATAATAAATAAAAAACAATTACTTTTTAGCATTACCAAACTTTCGTTTGGTAATGCATAAAAACCCGACACAGAAATGAGTCGGGTTTTTTTATTTAGTTGCTGATTATTTAGAACCTTGCCGCTGCAATGTAACCGCCGTTTAAACCCCACCCTTGTAATTCCACGGCAACAACGCCTCAATCTGTTCAAGATTTGTTGCATTGGGTAGCTCAGTGAAAATTATTTTTAATATGCATAAGGCTCCAGCCCATTTGCCTTGGCGGTTTCAATTAAGCTGTATAAATTCGCACTCGCTGTGGCACCTTTTGGGCTGGCGGAGAAAAGCCAATTTTTTCGCCCAATCACAAACGGACGAATTGCATTCTCCGCTGCATTATTATCAATCGGGTAATCTCCCGATTCCACATAGCGAATCAGTTTAGGCCACTGCTTATACAGATAATACAACGCCTTGCCAATCAACGATTGCGGTGGCGCATGCGATACACTTTTATCCAGCCAGGCTTTTATTTTTTGTAGAACCGCCAGCGATTGTGCTTGTCGCACCTGGTATTTTTCAGCTGGCGTTTTGTCCTTGATCACTTTTTCTATTCCATACAGTTGCTGGATAAACGCAAGCGCCTGATCCGCCTTGCCGGTTTTTCCCTTCAGCTGGATTTTTTGTGCATCGATAAATTTTCGCCGCGCGTGCGCCCAACACGCCAGATGGGTGATGTTATTCTTTTCACAAGGGATGCTGTACGCCACGTAACCATTCGTCATAAGGGCGCCATCAAAATCACGCAACAAGTCAGTAATCACTTTGCCACGGCGTGTGGGCTCGTAGTGATAGAGAACCGCTGCACAAGCCGGTTGTGTACTGCGCAATACCCACATAAAACGTTGTGTTTCAGCGGCACGCCCCACTTCATTCAGCACCTGCACGTGCGTTTCATCTGCATGAAGTGTGATTTGTTCCAGCATTCGTTCATGCAATAAATTGATTAGGGGTTGCACTACTGCACCGCAGCGAACCATCCAGATGGCAAGCGTGGTGCGATCCATCTCCACACCGATGCGTTTGAAGATCTCGGTTTGGCGATACAATGGCAAGGCGTCTACATATTTTTGCGTGGCGATATGGGCCAACAGACCGGGTAGTGACGTTGCCTTCACACTCGGAGTTTCATGCAGTATTTTGGATTTTACTTTTACACGAACAAAACCGCTTTCCTTTTTACCGACCACCTTCGCTAATTGTTTGCGGCGCAGACTGAAGTATTTGGGGCACAGGTCGTTCTGTTTACAAAACACGGCTGCCGATACACCGCTGGTTTCCTGCTGCTCAAATAGTTCTCGCCATTGTTCTTCGCTGCGTTTTTTCATAAAGCCTCCGGATTAATTGGAGGTCGTAAGCTAGTGGAAAAGTACAGCTAAAATTCCAGTTGAACTTCCCTGGGCAAACGTGTAGTATTCGCCCTCTTTTTCGTGGGGATAGTCCCGCAAAACGTCCCGTAGGTATTCCTACATTAATTAACCAGCATAGGCAAACACAACATGAAGACATATAGTGCCAAAGCTGAATCAGTAGTTCACGACTGGTTCATCGTCGATGCAGCAGGCAAGACCCTGGGTCGCCTGTCTGCAGAAATTGCCTCTCGTTTGCGCGGTAAGCACAAGCCTGAGTACACCCCACACGTAGATACCGGTGACTACATTGTAGTTATCAACGCTGAGAAAGTTCGTGTGACTGGCAAAAAGTTGACTGATAAGATTTATTATCATCACACCAATCACATTGGCGGCATCAAATCTATCAGTTTCAAGCATTTGGTTGAAAAGTCACCGACTTCTCCTATCGAAATCGCTGTTAAAGGCATGTTGCCACGTGGCCCACTCGGCCGTGCAATGTTGCGCAAGCTGAAAGTGTACGCAGGTAGCCAGCATCCACATGCTGCTCAGCAACCACAAGAACTGACTATCTAATAAGGGGCTGAACAGATGGCTACTACTCAATATTACGGTACAGGTCGTCGCAAGACCTCTACTGCGCGCGTATTCATCCAGTCCGGTACTGGTAAAATCACTATCAATGACCGCTCACTGGATGAATACTTCGGTCGTCCGGTTGCTCGCATGGTTGTTCGCCAGCCATTAGAACTGGTTGATATGGTTGATAAATTTGACGTAAACGTCACCGTTGCCGGTGGCGGTTCTTTCGGTCAAGCGGGTGCGATTCGCCATGGTTTGACTCGTGCCTTGATGGAGTACAACGAAGAATTGCGTTCTGAATTGCGTAAAGCAGGTTACGTTACCCGCGACTCGCGTGAAGTTGAACGTAAGAAAGTGGGTCTGCGTAAAGCACGTAAGAAGCCACAGTTCTCCAAGCGTTAATAATTGCAGCTGGTGGTTTATTTTGCTGCCAGTTGATGATTGTCAAAAAACGCCCAAGTCAAAGTTGGCTTGGGCGTTTTTTTACATCTACACTTGAGGTTCTTTAATTCTGATAATCCTTTTATTTCCTATGGTTATTCTTGTAAGCGGTGCTTAATTTCTTTAAAATTTGGCGCTTTTTTGGGAATGCCCAAAATAATTCTAAATCATTGCCTGTATTCATCTATTTGTTATTGGCAGTGATTACTAGCCGTTAAAGCTGTTAGGGGGAAGTTCGTCATGAGTAATGACGTTGTAAATAAAACGCGTCGTCGCTTGCTAATCGGTGCGACGACTGCGGTAGGTGCAGCAGGCGCGGTTGGCATTGCGGTACCTTTCGTCGGTTCCTGGAACCCAAGTGCCAAAGCTAAATCGGCCGGTGCTCCTGTTAAATTCAATATGAGCAAGATTGAACCCGGTGCAATGGTCACCGTAGAGTGGCGCGGCAAGCCGGTTTATGTGGTTCGCCGTACACCTGAAGCCCTGGCCAGTTTAAAGAAAGTGGAGGACCAGGGTGTAATCCGCGACCCCAAGTCTGAAACTCCTCAACAGCCCACCTATGCACAAAACGAAGCTCGCTCGATCAAGCCCGAATTTGCCATTTTACTCGGTGTTTGTACCCACCTTGGCTGCTCGCCTTTGTATCGCCCGGATGTCGGCGCTGCTGATCTTGGCGGCGACAAGTGGCAGGGCGGTTTCTTCTGCCCATGCCACGGTTCAAAGTACGATTTGGCTGGCCGTGTATATACCGGTGTTCCGGCTCCGCTCAATCTCGAAGTGCCCAAGCATTATTACGAGAGCGAAAACGTAGTTATCATCGGCGAAGACCAGGGGGCATAAGATGAAGTGGTTAGTAGGTTTATGGACTTGGGTTGATAACCGCCTCCCTGTACAAAAAGCGTGGGATACCCACATGGGCAAGTATTACGCGCCCAAAAACTTCAACTTCTGGTATTTCTTCGGGGTTTTATCCCTCCTGATCCTGGTTAACCAATTGTTGACCGGTATTTGGTTGACCATGAGTTATACCCCTACCGCAGAAGGTGCGTTTGCCTCTGTTGAATACATCATGCGCGATGTGGATTACGGTTGGTTGCTGCGTTACATGCATTCCACCGGTGCTTCTGCTTTCTTCGTGGTGGTTTACCTCCATATGTTCCGCGGTTTGATGTACGGCTCTTACAAGTCGCCCCGCGAACTGGTGTGGATTTTCGGTATGACGATTTACCTGGCGCTTATGGCAGAAGCCTTTATGGGTTATGTATTGCCCTGGGGCCAGATGTCCTATTGGGGGGCGCAGGTTATCGTATCGCTCTTTGGTGCCATCCCTGTGGTTGGTGAAGACCTGGTGCAATGGATTCGCGGTGATTACCTGATTTCCGGTATTACCCTGAACCGTTTCTTTGCCTTACACGTAGTTGCCTTACCTATCGTATTGCTTGCCCTGGTGGTGATGCACATTTTGGCATTGCACGATAAACACGTCGGTTCCAACAACCCTGACGGCGTTGAGATCAAAAAGCACAAAGATGAGAACGGCATTCCTTTAGACGGTGTTCCTTTCCATCCTTTCTATACCGTACATGACCTGGTCGGTATCAGCGTATTCTTGTTTGTGTTCTGCTTTATTTTATTCTTTATGCCGGAAGTGGGCGGTTTCTTCCTTGAGCACGCTAACTTTGAGGAAGCCAACAACCTCAAAACGCCAACGCACATTGCGCCCGTTTGGTACTTCACGCCGTTCTATGCCGTATTGCGCGCAGTGACCATTGAGATCGGCCCATTGAACGCCAAGTTCCTCGGCTTTGTGGCCATGGCGGCGGCGATTGCGATTTTGTTTGTATTGCCCTGGCTGGATCGCAGCAAAGTAAAATCTATCCGCTACCGCGGCTGGATTCCACGCGTTATGTTGATGAGCTTTGCCGCAATGTTCGTGGTGCTTGGTTATTTGGGTGTCCAGGCTCCGACTGAAGGCCGCACCCTGTTATCGCAAATTGCAACCACGTTCTACTTTGCTTACTTTGTGACTATGCCGGTATGGACAACTACCAGCGTTGAAAAAGCCAAATCGAAAATCGCGTTTGTGTTGTCTGGTGTCTTTGCCATTATTTTCGCGGCCATGACACTTTCTTATATCAAGGCAGAAGTGCCTGCGCTTTTGTTGGTTTTCTGTGCATTCCTGGCGGTTATTTTTGCTGTGTTGCCGTTATTAGCTGCACGCGACCCTGACTTGCCAGAGCCGGATCGCGTACAGGCCAAAGGTTTGCCGCTGCATATTGTATTGGGTGGTTTGGCGTTGTTCCTGATTCTCTCTATTGTGCCAATCAAAGCAGTTGCCAACACGGGAAGCTTTGAGTGCGGTGCAATTCCATGCGATAAAATGGAGCCGGATTTAAAAGATAAGGAATCTTTACAGCGCGGTGCAAAATATTTCACCAACTACTGCATGGGTTGCCACTCGGCGAAATACTCGCGCTTTGAGCGTGTTGCCGATGACCTGGAGATTCCAAAAGATTTGATGGAAGGCAACCTGATTTTAGGCGGCCAACGTATCGGTCAGTTGATGGAAATTTCCATGCGTCCTGCGCAGGCAAAAGTCTGGTTCGGTGTAACGCCGCCGGATTTGAGTTTGGAAACCCGCGCGCGTTCGCCAGAGTGGGTGTACACCTATCTGCGTAACTTCTACAAAGATGATACGCGCCCCTGGGGTGTCAACAACCGTGTATTCCCGAACGTGGGTATGCCGCACGTATTGATTGGTCCACAAGGCCTGCTTGAGTGTGGCCCCGGCCCAAAACTCAATCACCATGGCCACGCTGCGCGTAATTCAATCGGCCAATTGGAAATTGATGAGCACTGCGGTGGTTTGGTTGAAGGTGCCATCAAGGGCACCATGAAGCCGGAAGAGTTTGACCAGGCAGCTTACGATATAGTTAACTTTATGGCGTACCTGGGTGAGCCTGGCGCAGCCAAGCGTGAAGATATGGGTAAACGTGTATTGTTCTTTATCCTGATTTTTGCAGCCTGTGCTTATTTCCTGAATAGGGAGTTCTGGCGAGGTATTCACTAGAAACTCTGGAATCAAGAGTAAAAAAGGGCGACTATAGGTCGCCCTTTCTTTTGGGCCTTGTTTTTACGGATGTAGTGGGGGCGCCCGGCTGGGGTGGTTCCCAGGTTAATTCATACTTCCGTTTTTCTTTTTTATATGTGTGAGCCTGCTATGGAAATGACTTCAAATCGCCCCTATCTGTTGCGAGCTATTTATGAATGGTTGGTGGACAACAATTGCACACCCCACCTGGTGGTCTTTGCCAATGTGCCGGGTGTTGCTGTGCCGCAACAGCATGTGAATAAAGACGGCCAAATTATTTTGAACATAGCGCCTTCTGCCGTAAAAGATTTATTTATCGCCAATGAAGCAGTTTCATTTAGCGCGCGATTCAGCGGTGTGGTGAATAATATTTATGTGCCCTGCGGTGCTGTCCTCGGTATCTATGGGCGTGAAAACGGCCAGGGGATGATGTTTGAACTGGAAGTGCCTCCAACACCGCCCTCATCGCCTGAACCGACCAAGCCTGATAGTTCCGGTGATGCTGCACCCGCTAAAAAGTCATTTTTGAAAGTGGTTAAATAGCGATGTTGGAATTGTGGCAAATTGATGGTGAGTGTAAGTCTTCGTCATAAACCTGTCACAATCCCTTGCTAGATTGAGCGTCAAGGGTGAGGCAGGCTCACCTTTACTTATCGTCACCTTTCCTAAAGGAAACGCTCAATGAACGCTAACAAATTTATTAAAGGACTGGCGCTTGCCGGTTCTCTGATTGGTTCCATGACTTGCGCGCTTGCGGTACAAGCGGCGGTTGATTCAACGTTGCCGGAATACAAAGTCACTGCCGGTGTATCTGGCAGTGTAAACAGCATAGGTTCAGATACACTGGCTAACTTGATGACGCTGTGGTCTGAAGATTTCAAAAAACTTTATCCTAACGTCAATATCCAAATCCAAAGCGCCGGTTCTTCTACCGCACCGCCAGCCCTGACTGAAGGCACTTCCAATTTCGGTCCTATGAGCCGTGCAATGAAGGATGCAGAAGTCCAGGCATTTGAAGCCAAATACGGCTATAAGCCGACAAAAGTCCCTGTTGCTATCGACGTATTGGCGGTCTATGTCAATAAAGATAACCCGATTAAAGGTTTGTCGATTGCACAGGTAGATGCCATTTTCTCGGCAACCCGTAAATGCGGCGGCGAAAAAGATATTGTCAATTGGGGTGAGGTCGGGTTGAGCGGTGCCTGGGAAAAGCGCGGTATTTCCCTGTACAGCCGTAACGCTGTATCAGGCACTTACGGTTACTTTAAAGAAGAAGCTTTGTGTAAGGGCGATTTCAAATCCACGGTGAATGAACAACCGGGTTCGGCATCTGTCGTACAAAGCGTTTCTGAATCCATCAATGGTATTGGTTATTCAGGTATTGGTTACAAAACCTCTGGCGTACGTGCACTGCCAATTTCCAAAACCTCCTATTCAGAATTGGTACCTGCCAATGCTGAACACGGTTTGGATGGTTCATACCCATTGGCTCGCCAACTGTATATTTACGTGAACAAAAAACCGAACCAGCCTCTGGATAAACTGCAACTTGAATTCTTCAAGTACGTATTGTCCAAAGAGGGCCAGCAAGCGGTTGAGCGCGATGGCTACATTCCTTTACCTGCCGATCTGGCTGAAAAAACCCTGGCCAAATTACTCAAATAATGGCGTGAGAGTCCCTGAAAAAGCCGCTGTATTGCAGCGGCTTTTTTATGGGTAGATGATTGGAAAAATCATCAAGGCAAAATAGTCATTTTCGGAAGGTTGTCATAAATCTGTCATCTATCAATGGCAGGATTTATGTGCCACTCGTTATCAGGTGAACTTTATGTCACAAGCTTTAGCAACAACCGCCAAGGGCTCGCAGCTGATGCCCAGTGCTGAACAGCGCACCAAGTTGCGGCGCTGGCGTAACCTGAAAGATAAAATATCCGGCTATGGCATTATGGTTGCCGGTATTGCCGTGGTGGGATCACTGGCGCTCATTTTTGTATACCTGTTTTCTGAGGTTATGCCCCTGTTGCGCGGTGCATCTGTGGATGTGCAAAAGACCTATAGCTTACCCGCTAATGAACAGGTTGCTGCCAGCCCGGCAGAGTTTATAAGCCTGGAGCGTTACGAAGAAATCGGTGCCGCCTACCACCGCAATGGCACCGTCCAGTTTTTTAATGCCCTGGATGGTATTGCCATCAGCAATCAACAGGTTCCCAAATCTCCCGATGCGAATTTCAGTGTGTTGGCGGCGAGCGAAGCCTCTCATGGTTTGATTGCCTATGGCTATGACAACGGCGAAGTTGCCGTAATAAAAGCCCTCTATGATCTCAGCTATCCCAAGGATAAGCGTGTCGTTACCCCCAACTTGAGTTATCCATTGGGTGAACAGCCTTTTCTGCTGGATACCAGTAGGGCCGCCATTTCAGTGCTGGCGATTCAAGACACCGGTAACGGCCCGGTGCTGGGTGCTGCAACCAGCGATAACCGGTTGGTATTGGGTGTGGTAAGTACCAAAACTAATCCGATTACCGAAGAAACTACCAGTAGTACAGAGACTTTTAATTTGCCTCCTTTGCCTGAAGGCGAAAAAGTTACCCATCTGCAAATAGATGACAACGGTCGTTATCTGGTGGTGGCGAGTGACAAGGCGCAACTCTATCTCTATAACATCACCAAACCGGCTTCCGCTGAACGCTATGACCCGGTGAATGTTGATGGCGGAAAAGTCACTGCCCTGCGGTTTCTGGTCAGTACAGGGTCACTGGCCCTGGGTACCGAGCAAGGTAAAGTCAGCCAGTGGCTGATGGTGCGCGACCAGAACAACAAATATCACCTGACCCATGTTCGCGATTTCAAACCCCTTAAAGGTGCGATTACCCATATTGCCCCTGAATTTTCACGCCGTGGTTTTTGGGCTGCGGATGACAAGGGCGATATAGGTATTTACTACGGCACCTCTGCACGTACCCTGCTGGTTAAATCCATGGGCGCCACACCCGTTACCCATATAGGTTTATCGCCCATTAACGGCCGCGTATTGCTGCTGGATCAAACCCAGAACGTCAGCATGGCCAAGGTGTGGAACGAGCATCCGGAAGTGTCTTTCAGCATGCTGTGGGAAAAGGTCTGGTATGAAGGTCGCGATGCGCCGGACTACATCTGGCAGGCCTCCTCCGGCAGCGATAACTTTGAAGCCAAAATGAGTTTTGTTCCACTGTCATTGGGCACTTTGAAAGCGGCGTTGTTTGCAATTCTGTTTGCTGTTCCCATAGGTGTTATGGGTGCAATTTATACCGCTTATTTCATGACGCCAACCCTGCGCGGCATGGTAAAGCCGACCATCGAAATTATGGCGGCGTTGCCCAGCGTTATTCTGGGTTTCCTTGCCGGTTTATGGCTGGCTCCCTTTTTGGAAAACCATTTGCCCGCCATTTTCTGCATATTGATAGGTGTGCCTGTGGTGATGCTGATTGTCGGCTTTACCTGGAGCCAACTCCCGCTGGCAATCCGCTCCCGTATCCCCGAAGGTTGGGAGGCCGCTATCCTGGTGGTTCCGGTGATCCTGGCGGTGTGGGCGAGTATTGCCGTCAGCCCTTACCTTGAAATCTGGTTTTTTGGCGGCAGCCTGCCGCAGTGGTTTACCAACCATGACATCAAGTTCGAACAACGCAATGCGCTGGTTGTAGGCCTGGTCATGGGTTTTGCCGTAATCCCCAGTATTTTCTCTATCGCCGAAGATGCGGTGTTCAGTGTGCCGCGCCATTTGACCCAAGGCTCCCTTGCGCTTGGCGCAACCCGTTGGCAGACCATGGTCGGCGTGGTGTTGCCCACTGCATCGCCTGGTATTTTTTCGGCAGTGATGATGGGCTTCGGTCGTGCCGTGGGTGAAACCATGATTGTACTTATGGCAACCGGCAATAGCCCGGTAGTGAATTTTAATATCTTTGAAGGTATGCGTACCTTGTCCGCCAACATTGCAGTAGAAATGCCTGAGACCGCTGTGGCGAGCACCCATTTCCGCGTACTTTTCCTCGCAGCTTTGTTGTTGTTGGCACTCACCTTCATCGTAAATACGGTGGCGGAAATTGTGCGTCAAAGACTGCGCAAACGTTACAGTAATCTTTAAGGCGGGAACTGCACGATGAAAAATATATTGAAAGCCCCCGTGCTTTGGTACAAAAGCGGTTCGCCGTGGATTTGGTTAAATGGCGGTGCTGTAACCCTGTGTATGTTGATGGTAATCGGCTTATTGGGGCTGATTGCCGTGCGTGGATTCGGTCACTTTTGGCCGGCGAATATCGTACTCACCAGTGCCACCAATAACGCAGGTGAGAAGCACATCATTATGGGGGAAATAGTACGTTCGGAAGTTATCGCCGCCGCCGTTGCACGCGATAATGGTTATACCATTCCCGCTGAAAACGAATTGCTGACGCGGTACTTAATCAAGTTAGGCAATAAGGATATTACCTCGCGCGATTTTATCTGGGCGCTGGATATCGGCATGGATGAGTGGCAATACCCATTAGATGCCGTTGCAGTGGAGCGCCGCGAGTGGGGCAATTTCTACGGCTACCTGTTGGCGATCCATGAAAACGGCAAGCCGGTTCTGGATGTGGATGCGGTTAGTTTCTGGCAAGAAGTTGACGCTCGTATGAAACGTGCGCTCAAGTTACACGATGACATTGCGCATATTGAAAAAGTACGCATCGGCGGCATTAACAACGCGCTCCAGGAATTAAAGCTGGAACATCGCCGGCTTGAATTAAAAGGCGTGACCGGTGCAAAAATGGCAGAGGCAGAAGCACATTTTGCCGAACGCAAAGCGGCACTGGAAACGGAATACGATGCGATTAAAAAAGAACGTGATGTGATTCTGGAACAAGCCAAGCGCGATCAGTTACTCGCTAAAACTGCCGATGGTAAAGAAGTCATTTTGCCGCTGGATCACCTGGTGCGCGTTACGCGCCCCAATGCGATGGGCGTGTTTGCAAAAACCGGCGATTACCTTAAACGCTTTTGGGAATTTATGACCACAGAACCGCGTGAAGCTAATACCGAAGGCGGTATTTTCCCCGCCATTTTCGGTACTTTTGTGATGGTCATTGTGATGGCAATTATAGTGACACCCTTCGGTGTGCTTGCTGCTATTTATTTGCGCGAATATGCGAGGGATGGCTGGTTTTTACGTGTGATTCGAATTTCGGTTTACAACCTGGCCGGTGTACCTTCCATTGTCTACGGTGTGTTTGGTTTGGGCTTTTTTGTGTATTACCTCGGTGGCAACCTCGATCAATTATTTTTTGCCGAAACCCTGCCTTCGCCTACCTTCGGTACCCCCGGTTTATTCTGGGCTTCGCTCACACTGGCGCTCCTGACCTTACCGATTGTGATTGTGTCAACTGAAGAAGGGCTGTCGCGTATTCCCAGCACCATTCGCCAGGGCAGCCTGGCATTGGGCGCAACCAAATCTGAAACCTTGTGGAAAGTCGTTGTACCCCTGGCAACACCCGCCATGATGACCGGTTTGATCCTGGCAGTAGCGCGTGCAGCGGGTGAAGTGGCGCCTTTGATGTTGGTCGGTGTTGTTAAGCTGGCTCCGGCTTTACCAGTGGATGGTAATTATCCCTACTTGCATCTGGATCAAAAAATCATGCACCTGGGTTTCCATATTTACGATGTAGGCTTCCAAAGCCCTAATGTGGAAGCAGCGCGCCCGCTGGTATACGCAACTTCATTAATATTGGTGATGTTGATTGTTGTCTTAAACGTTACGGCAATTAAAATCCGCAACAATTTACGTGAAAAATATCGCAGCGCATCTGATTAATCTGTGCCTGTCAGTTAAGGCATAACGCACAACTATTTACAGTTATTTAAGCAGGCAAAGGTTATGACAAACACAGCAACCGCTGACAATATCAAGCTTGAAGTCAAACAACTTAATTTATATTACGGTGCAAAGCGCGCGCTCAACAGCGTAAGCTTATCTATCCCTGAAAAAAAGGTAACTGCGTTTATCGGGCCGTCCGGTTGCGGTAAATCGACCTTGTTGCGTTGCTTCAACCGTATGAATGACCTGGTAGATTCATGCCGTGTTGAGGGCGAAATTTTAATGGATGGCAGCAACATCTATGACCGAAAAATTGATGTTGCAGATTTGCGCCGCCAGGTGGGCATGGTGTTTCAAAAACCCAACCCCTTTCCCAAATCGATTTACGAAAATGTTGCCTATGGTTTGCGTTTGCAAGGTGTAAATTCCAAACGTGTATTGGATACAGTAGTAGAAAATTCATTGCGCGGTGCCGCGCTGTGGGATGAGGTTAAAGACCGCTTGCACGATAACGCTTTCGGTTTATCCGGTGGCCAGCAACAACGTCTGGTGATTGCGCGCGCGATTGCCATTGAGCCGGAAGTTATTTTGCTCGACGAACCGGCCTCTGCACTCGACCCGATTTCAACCTTGAAAATTGAAGAGTTGATTTACGAGTTAAAAGACAAATACACCATTGTTATTGTGACCCACAACATGCAGCAGGCCGCGCGCGTATCGGATTACACCGCGTTTATGTATATGGGTGATCTGGTTGAATATGGCAATACAGATACCTTGTTTACCAATCCAACCAAGAAACAAACTGAAGACTACATTACTGGTCGTTACGGCTAGAAATAAGTTTTTGAAAATATCACTGTTACTGCATTAACTATGCAAACCCCGTTCATCCTGAGCGGAAATATTATTTAAATGGAAGTCGTCATCTCCTGCGGGCGCCCGGCTAGGATGATGATTCCCTACGTAACTGGCTTTTGTACTTACAATTAAATTTATTTTTGCCTCTAAGGCCTTTATTGGCGGAGTCCCGACTATGGATATTACAAGCCACACACTTCATATATCACAGCAGTACAACAACGAGCTGGATGATATTCGCAAGCACCTTTCAGAAATGGGCGGTATGGCCCAGCGCCAGGTGAATGACGCTATTACTGCATTGGTGGATGCGGATATCACCAAGGCAGAGCAGGTAGTGCGCGCTGATAAAACCGTCAATTCCATGGAAATGTCGATTGATGAAGAATGTGTCCTGATACTGGCGCGCCGCCAGCCGGCTGCCAGCGATCTGCGGTTGGTGATTGCCGTCACCAAGGCGATTACGGACCTGGAACGTATTGGTGATGAAGCCTCCAAAATTGCTCGCCAGGCCATTGCCTTAAGCGGTGAAGGAATGGCGCCGCGCGGTTATGTAGAAGTGCGGCATATCGGTGGACTGGTATCGCGTATGTTGCAGGATTCGCTCGATGCGTTCGCGCGCCTGGATGTGGATACCGCCAATGATGTAGTGCAAATGGATCGCACGGTAGATTTGGAATACGGTACCGCCATGCGCGAATTGGTAACTTTTATGATGGAAGACCCGCGCAGCATTACTCGCGTGCTGAATATCATGTGGTCATTGCGTGCACTTGAACGAATCGGTGACCACGCCCGCAACCTTGCGCAATATGTTATCTATCTGGTGAAGGGTGAGGACGTGCGCCATCCTGACGTTGCGCAATAAAATTTATCATCTGCACCAAAGCCCATATCTTCCGGTATGATTTTTTTTTACTCCGGTTTTGCGGAATGGGCAAGGCTGTTCATGGGTCGGAGAGTCAGCGTATAATGTTTATACATAATATAAATAGGCTAAAAACATTATGCTGGATTCCGGTCGTAACCTCACTCACCAGCTCACCCATCAGCTGGGATCGGCAATTATTCAAGGCAGTTACGCGATTGATAAAAGCTTTCCCACCGAGGCTGAATTATCGCAACAATTTAACATCAGCCGCAGTGTGACTCGCGAAGCCGTTAAAATGTTGACCGCCAAGGGTTTGCTGGCGTCGCGTCCACGGCAGGGAATTCGGGTCATGCCGAGTTCCCAGTGGAATATGTTTGATCCCGATGTATTGGCCTGGACGCTGAACGCTCGTCCCTCCCTGGACTTGTTGCGTGAATTTACCCAATTGCGTATTGCCATTGAGCCTGAGGCAGCGCGCCTGGCTGCTGAAAATCGCCATGACACATCCAGGATGGAAGCCATTGCCGATGCGCTTGAACGTATGCGCAAAGCCGACCAGGGACAGGACGATCCGCTGACTGCCGATATTGAATTTCACACGACTATTCTCGCCGCCAGTAATAACCGTTTCTTTTTGCAATTGCGTCAGTTTATCCAGGTCGCCTTACGGGTCAGTATTGCCAGCACCAACCAACTAAAAGGTGTATTGACTGCGAACTATGATGACCATAAAAAAATCTATGACGAAATTGTGGCCGGTAATGGTGATGCAGCAGCCAATGCTGTCAGCTATTTATTGAATGAAGTTATGCAGCTGATTAATATCTCCCTGATTAAAACGCCACCAGCCGAATAATATTGGCTGTGCGCTGCACCGAGGCTTTCCATGTATAGCTATTCAATACACGAGGGTTACACCCGCTATAGCAGTTTGGAAAACCGGACGGTTTTTATTACCGGCGGTGCTACAGGTATAGGTGCAAGCCTGGTTGAAGCCTTTATCTGCCAGAACGCCCAGGTCGCATTTGTGGACCTTGATGCAGACGCCGCTGAACAGCTGTGCGCTGAGTTGCAATCGAAAGGTTTACGCCGTCCCTGGTTCCAGGTGTGCGATGTCAGCAACATCGAAGCTTTGCGTACCAGCATCTACGCGGCGCAAAAAAAAATTGGCGATATCCGCGTGTTAGTGAACAACGCAGCCAATGACCAGCGCTACGATACTCACAGTTTAACCGAAGAGAAGTGGCACCAAAGCCTGGCAGTCAATCTCCACCCGGTATTTTTTTCGGCGCAAACTGTGCAGCCGATGATGAAAGCACAGGGCGGCGGTTCAATCATTAATATCAGTTCCATTAACACACATTTTGCATCGCCGAACCTGGCAAGTTATATTGCCGCCAAAGCCGGGATATTGGGAATCTCCAAAGCGCTGGCCACAGATTTCGGTGTCGATAATATCCGCGTTAATTCCATTCTGCCCGGTTGGGTAGCAACCCCGAAACAATTGGAGAAATGGCTTTCATCCGAGCAGGAAGCAGAACTGATGAAACGTGTTTGTTTGCAAAAGCGCCTGGGTGCCCATGACATTGCCAAGCTTGCTTTATTTTTAGCGTCTGATGATTCAGCCATGATTACGTCGCAGGAATTTATTGTCGACGGCGGCCGGATTTAAGCAAGCCTATTTCGAATAACGCCGTGTGTTTTGCGTATGGTGTAGCGCCGGAATTAAATTATTGTTCCCTGGTGTTGAGGCAAGTTTGATCTCAATGCTTTTAATTTGAACAGAGTGAATTCACTTTTTTGTGTTCATCTTTAAGTTTGTTTTATTGTGGTTCTCTATAGTTTTGGCGGTAAAACCTAAAAAATGGTAATCTGCGATAGCCCCACTTGCCGGGGCTTTTTTATTGATATCAATGACCGACAAAATTCTATCCAGGCACACATGGCTAATTACGAACTTATTGCACAAATTCCTTGCGCCAACCTATTGGGTGAAGGAGTGCAATGGAATCACCAGGATCAATCTGTGTGGTGGACGGATATTAAATCTGCCAAAATTTTTCGCTATCATCTCGAAAGCCAGCAATTAGACAGCTGGTCTACACCCGAGGCAGTGGGTTGTTTCGCGTTTGCTGAAAATGAGGCGCGGATTTTATTGGCACTGGCTTCCGGGTTTGCCTGGTTTGATCTTGCAAGCGGTACCCTTGAATGGCTTGCCAGGCCTGAAGCTCACCTCTCGGGCAATCGTTTGAATGATGGTCGTGTTGATCGCCAGGGGCGTTTTTGGTGCGGCTCAATTGTTGAGCAAAAAAATAGCCGGAATCAATCTGCCAGTTTATTTTGCCTGGATTGCCGGGCTGAAACAGAAACCCATCTCACCGGTTTAAGCATCTCCAACAGTTTGTGTTGGAGCCTGGATTCCACCAAGCTTTATCATGCCGATTCCCCTACGCACCAAATCAAGGTTTATGATTTTGATGCCGCTACCGGTAAACTCAGTAACGGCCAGGTATTTGTGCAGACCGCTAAAGAAGTCGAACCGGATGGCAGTATTGTTGACGCCGAAGGTTATCTATGGAGTGCACAGTGGGGCGGCCAGCGCCTGGTGCGTTACACTCCCCAGGGTACTGAAGATTTTGTATTGAAAACCCCGGTTACTCAACCGACCTGTATGGCATTTGGCGGGCCTGGGATGAACCTGCTGTTCGTCACCAGCGCGCGTATAGGCTTAAGTGATGAAGCCTTGGCCAGCCAACCGGAAGCGGGTAATTTGTTTATTTACCGCACCGACTTCAAAGGCGTAAATGAGTGTTGGTACAAAGCGTCGGCATTGCGGTAATTAAATCTATTTTCACTGGCGAGTTGTTATAAGATACTGCTCGTTGCGCCCTTCAGTATTAAGGCAAAATAATTTCGTTCGCTCTGAGCGTTGTTCTAATTGAGTGGTAGTCCGTCATCCCTGGCGAGGCGCCCGCGCAGTGGTCCAGCGGCATTAACATCAAAAGCAAAGCCACAGTATCTCCTGTGGGGACGCCCGGCCAGGGATGACGCCAATAAAATAATTATTTTCTCGGTTATATTTCGTACCAACCCGTAAAGTCAGGAAAACCCATTGAAAGCAAGTAACGCCAGCCGTAAACCACCTGTCTCTGAACCCGCCAGCAATCTCGGCCTGCGCATAGTGCGCGAAGGCGCACTTATCGGTCTGGTTGCTGTATGCGGTTATCTGCTTCTTGCCATGTTCAGCTACGATGTTGCCGATGGCGGTTGGTCGAGTACAGGCGAGAATGCCCAAATTGCGAACCTCGGCGGCCGCTTTGGTGCATGGTTGGCCGATGTTTTCTTTTCGCTCTTCGGCTATCTGGCGTATTTGTTTCCGGTCATGCTTGCCTACCGCATAGGTCTGGTGTTTCGCGACCGCGCCTATCACCGCAACCTAGATTGGCTGATGATCAGCATCCGTGCTGTCGGCCTGATTCTGGTAATGGTTGCAGGCACTGGGCTGGCGGCCATGCATTACAGCAGTGGGGAATCGGTATTGCCCTATTCCAACGGCGGTCTCTTGGGTAGCGGAATCGCCTCTTTGGTGGATGGCGCTTTCAGCTATACGGGCGGCACGCTAGTACTGCTGGCGCTGTTTTTATTCGGGCTGACTATTTTTACCGATTTATCCTGGTTTGCCTTAATGGATGAGCTGGGTAACTGGACACTTGTCGGCATCGCTAAAGCCAAAGAGCGCTGGTTGCAATACCAACGCGACAGGGCCGAAAAAAATATTGCCGTGGTAGCGCAACAGCACAGGCGTGAGGTTGTGGAAGAGCGCGCCAAAGTGGAGGCGAGGCGAGTAGCACCGGTGGTTATTGCCGAGCCGCCTAAAAAGAAACCTGCTCCCAGCCCCCGTGTAGAAAAAGAAAAACAGCCTTCGCTGTTCGATGCGCTTGAACCGGCTGAAGGCACTTTGCCCCAGCTGAGTTTGCTTGATCCTGCCGATAAGCGCAGCGACAAGGGCTATTCCAAAGAATCGCTTGAGGCTATGTCCAAACTGCTGGAATTGAAGCTCAAGGATTTCGGCATTGAAATTGAAGTGGTATCTGTCCAGCCCGGCCCGGTAGTAACCCGCTTTGAAATCCAGCCTGCGCCTGGTATTAAGGCCAGCCGTATTTCTGGACTTGCCAAAGACCTGGCGCGTTCGCTCGCGGTCGTGTCAGTGCGGGTGGTGGAAGTCATTCCCGGCAAGTCGGTGATGGGAATTGAAATCCCCAATGCGCATCGTGAAATGGTGCGCTTATCTGAAGTGATTTCTTCAGAGGCTTACGACCAAGCCAAATCACCTTTAACCATGGCGCTCGGCCATGATATTTCCGGCGAGCCGATAGTATCCGACCTCGCCAAAATGCCGCATTTGTTGGTGGCAGGTACAACCGGTTCCGGTAAGTCCGTGGGCGTTAATGTGATGCTGTTGAGCTTGCTGTACAAATCCACGCCCAAAGAAGTGCGCCTGATCCTGGTTGACCCCAAGATGCTGGAGCTTTCGGTTTACGATGGTATTCCGCATTTGCTCACACCCGTTATCACCGATATGAAAGATGCCTCTAACGGCCTGCGCTGGTGTGTAGGCGAGATGGAACGCCGCTATAAACTCATGTCGGCCATGGGTGTGCGCAACCTCGCCGGTTTTAACCGCAAGGTGGATGAGGCTAACAAAGCCGGTCAACCGATTCCCGATCCCTTGTTTAGGCCGGAGGAAAATTACGAAGCGGGAGTCGAAGTTGCTACTGCCCCCAATCTGGAAACCTTGCCGTGCATTGTGGTCGTGATCGACGAATTTGCCGACATGATGATGATTGTCGACAAGAAAAAAGTTGAACAATTGATTTCACGTATTGCCCAAAAAGCACGTGCTGCCGGTATTCACCTGATCCTTGCAACCCAGCGCCCGTCTGTGGATGTGATCACCGGGCTTATCAAAGCCAACGTGCCTACCCGTATTGCCTTCCAGGTATCATCCAAAATCGATTCGCGCACGATCCTCGACCAAGGCGGTGCCGAACAATTGCTCGGTCACGGTGATATGCTTTATTTGCCATCGGGCACGAGCGTACCTATCCGCGTACACGGCGCCTTTGTGGATGACCACGAAGTTCACCGCGTGGTTGCCGATTGGAAAAAGCGCGGCACGCCCCAATACATAGACGGTATTACCGACGACAGCAACAATTCCATACCTGTTCCCGGTATTCCCAGTGAAGGCGGTGAAGATGGCGATAACGGCGAAAATGATGCGCTTTACGATGAGGCGGTGGCCTTTGTGTTGGAGTCACGTAAGGCATCGATTTCGTCAGTTCAACGTAAGCTTCGTATTGGTTATAACCGCGCTGCGCGCTTGATTGAAACCATGGAAGCAGCGGGGGTTGTGTCAGCGGCGGGACATAATGGGAATCGGGAAGTATTGGCGCCGGGTGGAAGAGGGGATTATTAACTCCTTAAATTTGAGGCACCAACTCGTCCCATGTGAGTTCGCCGAGCATTGGAGGAAAATTCGGGTCGTTCCGGTGCGACATCCATGTCGTCACTAAAACAAACTTCCTGTTTGTTTTCCCGCAATTCTCTTGCGATGCTCGGGGAACTCACATGGGAACCACCTGGTGCCATAGAGAGACTATTAAATATTATTTGGGATAGGTTCAGGCTGTTTGAAATACCTTTATCGCTTCACCGTCATCCTCAGCTGGGCACTCCCGCATAGCGAAGATCATTTTCAGGAATCCATATGACACTTATTACCCGCATACTTGCGCCACTGTTTATTTTTGCCAGTGTTATTGCCCACGCCGACGACCAGTCTCCCGCGCAACTGCGCAAGCAGCTCGACGCCATGAACACCTTGCAAGGCAGCTTTGTGCAAACTCTGTTTGATAAAGACGGTAAAAAGCAGGACGAGCAAAAAGGTACTTTCGTGATGCAGCGCCCCGGTAAATTCTTTTGGAAAACTGAATTGCCTGCGCCGCAACTGTTGGTATCAAACCAAAAAACTATCTGGCTGTACGATCCGGATTTGCAAACAGTTAACGAACGCCCCTTCAGTGATGATTTGAAAAAAACGCCGGTACTCTTGTTGAGTGAAGATGTTGATAAGTTACGCAAAAATTTCACTATCAATCGGACACAAGCTGATAAGACCGAGAAATTTTCGATAGCGCCAAAAGTCACCGAAGGTTTGTTTCAAGAGTTATTGTTGGTATTTGTGGATAACCAGCTGACCGAATTTTCAATTCGCGATAGCCTTGGACAGTTAACCCATTTCAATTTAACCAATGTAAAACGCAACCAGTCAATTGACGAAAGCATCTTTAATTTTGTTGCACCTGCCGGTGTGGATATTATTAAAAACCAATGATTGATTTATTTAGCCAACAGCATGCGTTATACCAGCCTCTGGCAGCGCGCATGCGCCCGCGCAACCTGGATGATTATATCGGTCAGGAGCATTTGCTTGCCGCAGGTAAACCTCTGCGCGAAGCAATTGTTCGCGGCCAATTGCATTCCATGATCCTGTGGGGGCCACCGGGTGTGGGCAAAACGTCGCTCGCTAAATTATTTGCCGAACAGGCACACGCGCGTTTTGAATCCCTCTCAGCGGTATTGTCAGGTGTAAAAGAAATTCGTGCGGCGGTTGCGGTTGCGCAGCAGGAGCGAATGTCCGGTCGTAAAACCATTTTATTTGTCGATGAAGTTCACCGCTTTAATAAATCCCAGCAGGATGCCTTTTTACCTTATGTGGAAGACGGTACTTTTATTTTTATCGGTGCCACCACCGAGAATCCATCGTTTGAATTAAATAACGCCTTGTTATCCCGCTGTCGCGTGTACGTATTGCGTGGTTTACAACCTGAACATTTGCAACGGGTTTTACAGCAGGCGTTGGCCGACGAAGAGCGCGGTTTGGGCGAGGCCAATATCCAGATTGATGCGGATACCCTGATGACCCTGGCGCAAGCGGCAGACGGCGATGCGCGCAAGGCGTTGAACCTGCTTGAAATTGCAGCGGATCTCGCCGATGAGCCGGGCGATCACAAAGTCATTAACGAAGCTGTGCTGGCTGAAGTGCTCGCCAGCGATGTACGCCGTTTTGATAAGGGCGGCGATATTTTCTACGAGCAAATATCGGCACTTCATAAATCCGTGCGCGGCTCATCACCGGATGGTGCCCTTTACTGGCTGGCGCGGATGCTGGACGGCGGCTGCGATCCGCTGTATATCGCCCGCCGGGTGGTGCGCATGGCCAGCGAAGATATAGGCAATGCTGACCCACGCGCCCTGCCATTGTGCCTCTCCGCCTGGGATGTACAGGAACGGCTCGGCAGCCCTGAAGGCGAACTGGCTATAGCACAGGCCGTGGTCTACCTGGCGGCAGCGCCTAAAAGCAATGCTGTGTATAATGCGTTCAACCAGATTATGGCTGATATCCGCTCCCAGCCTGCGTACGATGTCCCTATCCATCTGCGCAACGCGCCGACCCGGTTAATGAAATCGATGGATTACGGCGCTGAATATCGCTATGCCCACGACGAACCCGGCGCTTATGCCGCCGGAGAAAATTATCTGCCGGAAGAGATTGCCAAGGCCCGTTACTACCAGCCGGTGGAGCGTGGTTTGGAATTAAAAATTCAGGAAAAGCTTGCGCACTTTCGCGAGCTGGATAAGCAAAGCAAAAAACAACGGTATAAAAAATAACTTCTCAATAGTGTTACACAGGCAATAATGGATAGATCGCCATCCTGAAAGGAGGGCCCAGCGCCTATATTTTTGGGCCACAAAAAAGATGCTGGATCTGTACAGGTGGCGGGAAATAAAAATATTTTTATCGCGCCCGAGCTGCGGTTTGGGCGCGTTGGTTTTTACATTTACAAACTGGAGTTTGGGAACGAGGATTGATAAGTATGCAATGGTTAATGATCGCAATCGGCGGAGGCCTCGGCTCAATGGCACGTTATGCAGCCGTTGGCTATTTAACGCCAATGCTGAATTATCGATTTCCATTCGGTACGTTTATCGTCAATATTTCAGGTTCATTCTTAATCGGTGTTGCCTATGTAGTGATTGTAGAGAAGGCAATTATCCCGAGTGAGTGGCGATTGTTTTTTATTACCGGAATTTTAGGGGGTTACACAACCTTCTCATCCTTTTCGCTGGAAGTGTTGCAGACATGGCAGGAGGGTCATCCGTTCACTTCGATGTTGTATGCGTCAAGCTCTGTATTTTTAGGTTTGATCTTTGCCTATTGGGGCATGTTGCTAACGCAAAAGCTATTTTAATTTAGTAGGGAGTCGTCATCCTCGCGAACGCGGGAATAACGATGAAGAAATTTTTAACTTTTACAGAAATTACTCATCATGTTAGATTCAAAATTGCTCCGTAATAATCCCGAAACTGTTGCCCACGCCTTGCGCAAACGCGGTGTTGAGTTGGATGTTGCGCGTATCAATGCGCTGGAAGAATCGCGTAAAGCCATTCAAATTAAAACCGAAGCTTTACAGCAAGATCGCAACACCCGTTCAAAAGCCATAGGTAAGGCAAAACAATCCGGTGAAGATGTTGCGCCCTTGATGCAGGCAGTAGAGCAAATTAAGCAGGATTTGGCAGCCGCTGAAGCTGAATTAACTGCTATCCAAAAAGAATGGGATGAGTTTGTTAATAGTATCCCCAATATGCCGGCAGACGATGTGCCGGAGGGTAAAAGCGAAGACGATAACCTGGAAGTCCGCCGTTGGGCCATGCCGCGCAGTTTTCATTTCCCTATTAAAGATCATGTTGACCTGGGTGCAGATCTCGGCGGTTTGGAGTTTGAAGCTGCCACTAAAATTAGCTGCTCACGTTTTGCTATTTTGCGTGGTGGTGTTGCACGTTTACATCGCGCGCTCGCCCAATTTATGTTGGATACCCACATCAATAATCACGGTTACGAAGAAGTTAATGTACCGGTGATTGTGAATGCAGATTCACTTTACGGTACAGGCCAGTTGCCCAAGTTTAAAGAAGATTTATTTACCCTGACCGACGAGCGGGATTTATATTTGATTCCAACAGCAGAAGTTCCGCTCACCAATATTTACCGCAACGAAATTGTTGAAGAATCACAGCTGCCGATTAAATTCGTCAGCCACTCTTCATGTTTTCGCTCTGAAGCGGGCAGCTACGGTCGCGATACCCGCGGCATGATCCGCCAGCATCAATTTGAAAAAGTGGAGTTGGTGCATTTTGTACATCCCGATGAATCCAATCAGGCATTGGAAGATCTGGTAGGGCATGCAGAAGCTATTTTGCAAGCGCTCAATTTGCCATACCGCACTGTGATTTTGTGCGGTGGCGACATCGGTTTTTCTGCCGCAAAAACCTATGACATTGAAGTATGGGTGCCGTCACAAAATAAATACCGGGAGATTTCATCTTGCAGTAATGTGCGCGATTTCCAGGCGCGTCGAATGCTGGCGCGGTACCGCAACCCTGAAACCGGTAAACCGGAATTGTTACATACCCTGAATGGTTCAGGCCTGGCCATTGGGCGTACCTTGTTGGCAGTGCTGGAAAACTACCAATGTGAAGATGGCAGTGTAACTATCCCTGAAGTACTGCGCCCCTATATGGGCGGGCAGGATGCGTTGTTACCCATTAAAAAATAGCAAAAGGCGGGTGAAAACCCGCCTTTTTTACATACAGCATTTGCAGTAAAGCTTGGTTATAAGAGTAAATTGCTTGAGAATTGTTAATGGATATGCTTGCTGGCTTGGTTATTATTTTGGTGTACATCTCACCATTTCTGGTCGCAGGGCTGGTAGTTTTTGTCGTACTGGCATTTATTACGTTAATGCTTGCCAAACTTAGCCCTGCTAATTCCAAAGCTCGTCGTAATATTACGCATATTGGCTTGATAGCAAGTTTGTTGGCTGCCTGCATCTTATCAATTCCAGTCGCTACCTTATTTATTTACAGTAGCATTCAAGATAAAGGAAAACCAAAAGACGATGCATTTGCACGTTTAAAATATGAAATGTACCGGGATGGACGTGACCAGCAATGGAAGGCAGGAACCATTACGCTCCTGGAGCGTTGGGTTGATCTTGAGGGCGGCCAGTTTCGCGATGAACTGCGTCTTGAACTTGCGAATAACATCGCTATGCAAATAGATGCCAACAGATTGGAGGCTGATGACGCAGACTTTTCTGTAATCGAAAAATTGGCAGAACGTCCTTATGCCCTTGATAGTTATTCCGATTACCTAATTGCCAGCGCCATTGCGTACGTGCATTTAAAACAGGCAGGCTTCGATGATGTGGGTCACCCTGAACGATTCCGACGCGCAGCTGGACATAATCGTTTTGCTAATCAAATAGATTACACAACTTATTTGAAAGTGGGGATGGTTCGCTGTACGCAACAACCAGAAATGTCTGGTTGTCGTGAGACATTTAATGAAGCAGCAGTAACTCGTTTTGAAACAGAGCCTGATGGTGCCAATACATTAAATTGGTATGAGCGATTGCATGTTGTTGTTCCTTTGCGTGCAGCCTTGGGTTATCCGGCGCTTCAGAAATAAGATGCCAGGCAAAACCTTATTTACGAAATAGATTTTTATTGTTTATCTTATTCTTTTATTGCTTTTATTTTTTGACAGATGCTTTTATGGATTACTTTCCCATATTTCTTGATTTAAAAAAACGTCGTTGCTTGTTAGTGGGCGGGGGTGATGTTGCTACGCGCAAAGGCCGTATGCTTGCTAAAGCCGGTGCAGTTTTGCGTGTGGTTGCGCCTGAGGTTTCTACCGAGTTACGCGAGCTCGTTGCACAACACCAAGGTGAATTATTTATACGCGAATATCAAGCAGGCGATATTGATGGTTGTGTACTTGCAGTTACGGCAACAGATATTAACCATTTGAACGAAAAAATTTCAGCGGATGCAAAACAAAAAAATATTCCAGTAAATGTAGTAGATACTCCTGCGCTTTGCACTTATATCACACCTGCCGTAATTGATCGTTCACCTTTAATGATTGCTATTTCCAGTGGTGGTGAAGCACCGGTGTTAGCGCGTTTGATTCGTACAAAATTAGAAGCTTTAATTCCTATGGGTTACGGCAAGCTTGCACATTTGGCCAGCCGTTGGCGCGATAAAGTTAAAGCACGTTTTGATAATGGTGATAGCCGTCGAAAATTTTGGGAAAAAATCCTGCAAGGCCCGGCAGCGGAATTGGCAATGAATGGCCATGATGAGCAAGCCGATAAAATCCTCGCGCAAGAAATTGCAAACGACGATGCATCGCTAACTCAAGGCGAAGTTTATTTGGTTGGCGGTGGCCCAGGTGATCCTGAATTATTAACCTTGCGTGCGTTGCGTTTAATGCAACAAGCTGATGTCATACTCTATGATCGTTTGGTTTCTGATGGCGTTATGGATTTGGTTCGTCGTGATGCCGAACGAATTTATGTAGGCAAACGTCGTAGCGAACATGCTATGCAACAAGAAAACATCAATCAATTATTAGTGGATCTGGCCAAACAAGGTAAACGTGTATTACGTTTAAAAGGCGGCGACCCTTTTATTTTCGGACGCGGCGGTGAAGAAATTGAATTGCTCGCGCAAAACAAGATTCCGTTTCAGGTTGTGCCGGGTATTACAGCGGCATCGGGTTGTGCAGCTTATGCGGGCATTCCTTTAACCCATCGCGATTATGCGCAATCGGTGCGGTTTGTGACGGGGCATTTGAAGGATGATACCGTGAATGTGCAGTGGCCGGAATTGGCCAATCCCACCCAGACGATTGTGTTTTACATGGGGCTGGTAGGTTTAAGGGATATTTGTGAATCACTGGTGGCTCATGGTCGCTCGGCTGATACACCGGTTGCGCTGATTGAACGCGGCACCACCCAACACCAGCGGGTATTAATTGCGGATTTGGCGACTATTGCAGATGTGGTGGAGGGACAGGAAGTGCATGCACCCACCTTATTTGTCGTCGGCGATGTGGTGCGGCTTCATGAAAACCTAAAATGGTTTAAAGGCAGCTCAGAAAATTCACACTCGGCGCGATAGCTGCGTTATTTTTGTATTCAGTCGGTCATTTATTTCTGTATAAACTCCTTTCTTGCGTGCAAAAATGCCCTGCTTTCATCGCCGATATTAAATTTTATGAGCTGCCTTTAGAAACAGGCATTTAAATTGGTAAAGATTTTGCTGGATATGCCGATAGGCTGTATAGGAAGCGAGTTTTTGCAGTCAATATTGCAGTAAGCTTCGTATCATTCATATCCGCGTGGCAAAGCAGGTTACAGCTATGGTTTATATTCGTCCCAGTGCTCCGGTAGCGATGTCTACGGCAATCAAACCCTTGCGTGAGTCAGCTCATGCGCCAGATGAAAATCCTCTGGCGGGCGATAGCATTACCAATGAATATCTTGTAAAGCCTGTGGTGGAGCGCCGTAAGCAGCAGGAGGATCGTCGCCAGCAACGTAAGGATGCACTTTTGGAAACCAGGGCAGGGCGCGATCGCCGCAAGGGCAATCCCTCTATCAGCGTTTCAATTTAAATCCACCCGCACCGCTACCGATTTAAATGCAGGTGTTTTACTGCGTGGATCGTGGGTTGTACCGATCAGTACATTTGCTTCGGGGTAATAAGCCAACAGGTTGCCGCGCGGCAGATTAAACGCAAATACTTTCACTTGCTTCATTTCGCCGTGCGCTGATGCAAGCGTGACAAAACTATCCGCTTCAATGCCTCGCTCGTTCATATCTTCTGCATTCATCAACACTGACCAGCGCGTATCCGTGCCGCGATAGCTGTCGGTTTCTTCATAAATAATCGAGTTGAATTGGCCTTCACTGCGTATGCTTGCCAATAAAAATGGAAAGCTATCGCTGGTGAGCCTTGCAGGATTGTGGGTTACTAAAAAAGTTGCCTTACCATTGGAAGTGTTAAATTCCGGCTGGTTGAGCAAGCGGTTTTTAATGGTAAATTCCTGTTTGGTATCGGCTATATCTTTTAATTCGCTCATTCCGGGAATGGTGGCAGCAATTGCAGCGCGGATGTTGTTGTGCTGTTTAAACTGCGCAAAATCGAGCGGGCAGTCGGGCATTAAATGGGTTGCAAAGTCACACAGAATTTGCACTTCGGGGCGTACATTCGCCAGGCGTTTAATGCCGCCGTCACTCAAACGCACATAATTAAACATGGATTCTTGCGTGGTGGCTTGCCATTCTTCGTCGCGCGCGCTTACGGGCAGGATCAAGGCTTCGCTGGTTTCCATGCCGACTACGTGACCGCGATTTAAGGTGGTGGTTAAAAAGACTTTAAAGCCGATTCGATCAAGCGCTTGTTGCGCCCATTCGCTGTTGGGCGTAGCAGAAAATAAATTGCCGCCCATTAACAAGGCAGCGTCAATATTATGTTCAAAAGCGGCCTGCAAGCAGGCGAGGGTATCCATTCCTTTTTTGTGCGGTAAGGTGACCTTCAGTTCTTTTTCTATGTGCTCAAAAACATCATCAGCCAGTACAGGTTTTACACCTACAGTACCTATACCTTGTACATTACTGTGGCCGCGCAGCGGTAAAAGCCCGGCCGCAGGTTTGCCGATCATGCCGCGTAAAAGCGCGAGATTGGCAATTGCTTCCACGTTTTCTACACCGTGCAGGTGATGGGTAATACCCATGCCCCATGCAAAAACAGCATTTTGCGCATTGGCATAGGCTGCCGCAATTTTTTGGATTTCTGTCTTTGCCACACCGGTTGTTGCAACTATTATTTCCCAATTTATCTGCCGAATATCCTGCGCAAATGCTTCAAAATCTTGTGTGTGTGCTGCAATGTAAGCAGCATCAATTGCGTTTGTTTCCAGCAATGCCTTGGCGATACCTTTTAACAGGAATAAATCGCTGCCGATTTTGGGTTGTATGTAGTCAGAAGCAATCCAGGTACCGCCGCTCAACATGGATTTCGCACTTTTGGGCACGGCAAAGCGCACTAACCCAGGTTCTTTTGCCGGGTTGATAACAATCACCTGGCCGCCGCGCTCACGGCAATTTTTTAATTGGTGTACAAAACGCGGATGGTTTGACGATGGGTTTGCACCTATCACAAAAATACAATCGCTTTTGCCAAGTTCTTCCAATGAAATGGTCGCGGTGCCCGAACCTATCGCATTATACAAACCGACACCGGTTGCCTGGTGGCAATAATAGGAGCAGTTATTCACATTATTGGTGCCGTATAAGCGCGCGAGTAACTGCAACACAAAACCGGCCTCATTGGATGAGCGACCTGAAGTATAAAAAAAACTGCGTTCGGGCTTGGTTGCCTTAAAGCGTTCGGCCATGAGGTCAATAGCTGTATCCCAATTGATCGCCTGGTATTTATCACTCGCGGCAGATTTATAAAGCGGTGTATTTAATCGCCCCAAATGTTCCAGCTCGTACGCAGATAACTGTGAAAAATCACTCAGGTTATGGGTAAAAATTTCGTGTGGAATAGGCGGTTGGATATCGGTGGATTGTGCCTGGATACTTTTGTTGCAGACCGACGGAAACTCATCCATTTCATTGGTCATACCGCCGCGTTGCCCACCCATACCTAATCCACAGGCTTTGCAGGTATTGTGACTGTTCAAAGCCTTGGCAGAATTTAATAAACCAATGCGTGCCACGGTTTTTAAGGTATAGAGAACTTTTTTAGGGCCGCCGCCAACAATGGTAACAGGCTCTGCTGCGGTAGATTCTGGGGTGGACATACACAGGCTTCGCGTGGCTGGAATTTAGGATGAGGGTAGGTCTAAACAACCGGATATGCAATAGGTTAAATAACGGAGTTACCACTTTTGTCGCCGGGAAATTGCGGTAGAATTACTGCCACACTCACTCCCGAAAACACTCAATATGCCCCACATTCTTATCGTAGAAGATGAGCCATCAATTGCAGATACTTTGTTGTTTGTATTGCAAAGTGAAGGTTTTAAGGTGACATGGAAAACCCTGGCGGGCGATGCCCTCCAGTTGTTACAGTCCGATGCTATTGATTTGATCATTATGGATGTCGGCTTGCCAGATATCACCGGCTTTGAAGCCTGTAAGCAATTGCGAAAGTTTTCCAATATTCCGGTCATCTTTTTAACAGCGCGCGGCGATGAGTTGGATCGAGTCGTCGGCCTGGAAATCGGTGCTGATGATTATGTGGTAAAACCTTTCAGTCCGCGCGAAGTTGCGGCCCGTGTGAAGGCCATACTGAAACGTATAACACCGGTTGTGTCGAATAATGTTTCGTCCCTGGCAATTGCTAATGAATTTCATATAGAACCTGAGCAGTTACAGATTTTTTATCGGCAGCAGTTATTACAATTAACGCGCGTTGAATTTAAATTATTGCAAACCCTGATAGAGCATCCGCGCCGGGTTTTTAGTCGCGATCAATTGCTGTTCGCCATAGGTGCCGCGACAGAAGCCGGTTATGATCGCAGCATAGATACTCATATCAAAACCCTGCGTGCCAAGTTGCGTTTTATTGATGCTAATGCCGAGCCCATACAGACACAGCGCGGTTTTGGTTACAGCTATCAACCGGAGCAGTATTAATGTCGCTCAGTATCAGGATTTTTCTGGTTTACCTTATCTTTGTCGGGTTGAGTGGTTATTTCATCTTAACGACAGCGGTGGATACCATTAAACCCGGTGTACGTCAGTCTACTGAAGAAACTCTGGTCGATACTGCAAACCTGCTGGCAGAAATTTTGCGCGAGCCCGTTAAAAACAGCAATTTACAAGCGAGTAATTTTCCCCAGATATTGGCGGCTTATGGCCGTCGTAAATTACAGGCGAATATTTGGGGTATAGATAAAACCGTTGTGAATCACCGTATCTATGTAACGGACGCAAAAGGAATAGTCATCCTGGATTCTGCCAACCAGGCCTTGGGTCAGGATTATTCTCATTGGAACGATATTTACCTGACCTTGCAGGGAAAATACGGCGCGCGTTCTACGGTTGAAATACCGGGTGATGAAACCTCCAGCATTATGTACATTGCAGCGCCTATCATGAATGGCGATAAGATTATTGGTGTGGTTTCTGTCGCAAAACCTAATCGGAGTATGCAACCGTTTATTGATCGCTCCCGTAATCGCCTGGCGCTGCTGGGTGGAATTATTATTGGCATAGGTTTGCTGGTGGGAATTTTATTTTCCTGGTGGCTAACGGCAGAATTGCGTCGCTTGCGTCACTATGCCTTGTCGGTCAGTGCGGGTGAACGTGCCACTTTGCCGCAGCGAAAAATTGCCAGCGGTGAATTAAATGAATTGGCAAATGCGTTGAAATCCATGCGTACGCAGTTAGATGGTAAAGCTTATATTGAACGCTATGTGCAGACACTTGCGCATGAATTAAAAAGTCCTTTGGCCGGTATTCGCGCTGCGGCCGAACTGTTGCAAACCCCCATGAGTGCAACTGAGCAACAGCGTTTTATTAGGAATATTGATGCAGAAACTATCCGTATGCAGCAATTAATTGAGCGCCTGCTCGACCTTGCGCGGATTGAACAGCAACAGGAATTGCATGAACGCAAAACCGTTGCGATAAAACCTTTGTGGAATGATTTAATTGAAATGCAATCGGCGCGCATTCTACAGCACAAGATTCACTGCGAAAACCTAATCGCTGAAGATCTGGTGATTGTGGGCGAAGCCTTTTTGCTGCGACAGGCGTTCGCTAACTTATTGGAAAATGCCCTGGATTTTGTGCCGGAGGGCGGCAAGATCCGGGTTTTTTCTGAAACCCTTAACGGATATTCTAAAGTTGCTGTTGAGAATCAGGGTGAGCCTATACCGGAGTTTGCATTTGCCCGGCTTAGGGAGCGGTTTTACTCTTTACCTCGTCCGGCCACTGGTAAAAAAAGCACAGGCCTGGGCCTGAATTTTGTGCAAGAAGTTGCCTTGTTGCACAATGCGGAATTACACCTGCACAATACTTCCGACGGTGTTGAGGTAGCTATTGTTTTTGCTGCGCAATAAAGCACTTCACACAATCTACACACATTCTTCACTTTAGCTACATAAGCCGCTCACGCACATTTGTCATTATGCTCCTGACCAATAACATTCCGGAGCTAATGATGAAACGTCCCCTGCTTTTTAAATTTATTACCATAGGTTTGCTTATGTTAACCCTGATGATACCCATCAGTATGATTAACGGGCTCATCGACGAGCGTAAGGCATCACAGCAGCAAGTCATAGAAGATATTGCCAGAAGTTCAAGCTGCAGCCAAAAAATGGTAGGCCCCGTGTTGGTAGTGCCCTATACAAAAAAAATAAAAGAGTGGAAAGTAGACTCCGATACCAAACTGCGCTATCAGGTTGATTCACTGTTTAATGGCCAGTTGTATTTTTTACCTTCAGCTTTCGCAGTAGATGGAAAACTGAAAACAGAAAGGCGCGCCCGCGGTATATATGAGGCCCGCTTGTATCACGCCGATAATAATATCTCAGGGCATTTTGAAGTTCCTGTCAATTATGGCGTTGTAGTAAATTTACCGGATTACGAGTTTGGGGTGCCCTATATTTCCATGGGGATTAAAGATATTCGCGGCATTGAAAATGGATTAAAAATCCAGGTCAATAACGATTTGGTAGATATGCAGCCCGGTTCAAAACTTAAAATTTTGGGCGAGGGAGTGCACGTACAAGTTAAACGCCCCGATCTTTCACAAAAATCTATTTTGCACTTTAAGTTAAACCTGGTTTTGCAGGGGACTGAAGCCTTGGGCATAGTTCCCATAGGTCGCGATTCGCAAGTCGATTTGGCATCGGATTGGCCGCACCCGAGTTTTATTGGTGATTACCTGCCCGCCAAACGCGAGATAGATGCAACCGGATTTACTGCATCATGGCGTACATCTTATTTTTCAAGTAATTTGGAAGAAAGTTTTAATCAGTGTGTAATTACAGAAAATTGCGATGCGTTTAACAACCGCTATTTTGGTGTGAGTTTAATTGACCCTGTCGATCAATATGTAAAAAGTGATCGCGCAATTAAGTATGCGCTGTTGTTTATCACGCTTACCTTTGCAGGTTTCTTTTTGTTTGAAGTCCTAAAACGATTGGCAGTGCATCCGGTACAATATGGTCTGGTGGGGCTGGCGCTGGCATTTTTTTATTTATTGCTTATTTCCTTGTCTGAACATATTGCTTTCGGTATCGCTTATCTGCTCTCCTCATGTGCATGTATTTTGTTAATTGGTTTCTATGTCAGCTATGTGTTGCACAGCATGATACGCGGTGCAATTTTTTCAGGATTGCTCGCATCACTTTATGGTTTGCTGTATGGACTATTGCGCGCAGAAGACTATGCCTTGCTTATGGGATCATTATTACTGTTTGGTTTATTAGGCGTCGTTATGGTACTAACACGTAAGCTGGATTGGTATACCATCAGCAGAATTGAAAAATCAGCCTAATCAATTTTTAGGGAATCTATAAAGCCGGGTGAACGGATAAAACACGAAAAAAAGCAGGATAAAAAATAATAATAAATGTAAGCAAGAAAAAGGATTAGCTGTTGCCAGCCAATCCTTTTTCTTGCTATTAAAAATTAGCGAATAATTGCATCAATTTGGGCAATATCTTCTGCGCTGAACTCCAGGTTGTTAAGTGTTGCTATCGAGTCTTCAATTTGTGCCGGGCGACTGGCACCTATCAGACAGGTGGTGACAGCAGCATTATTCAATGTCCATGCAATAGCCATTTGCGCCAATGTTTGGCCGCGTGCTTCAGCAATAGCATTGAGGGCTACCACTTTCTGGAGCTTTTCAGGCGTAATATCCTTGTTATTTAAATAAATCAATTCGGGCCTTGCCGCGCGCGAGTCAGCAGGAATGCCATTTAAATATTTATTGGTCAACACGCCTTGCGCCAGTGGCGAGAATACAATTGAGCCAACGCCTTCTTCTTGTAATACATTGGTCAGGCCATCTTCAATCCAGCGGTCAAACATATTGTAGCGTGGCTGGTGAATTAACAGCGGCGTTCCCAGCGATTTTAAAATAGCGATTGCCTGCCGGGTTTGTTGCGGTTGATAGTTGGAGATACCCACATACAATGCGCGACCTGAACGCACAATATAATCGAGGGCTTGCATGGTTTCTTCGAGGGGAGTTTCGGGATCCATGCAGTGATGATAGAAAACATCAAAATATTCCAGGCCTGTGCGTTTTAAACTTTGATCGCAACTCGCCACTAAGTATTTACGTGAACCGCCAATACCGTAAGGGCCTGGCCACATGTCGTAGCCCGCTTTGCTGCTGATAAATAATTCATCGCGATAGTGTGCAAAATCCTGCTTGTGAATAGTGCCGTAAGTGATTTCGGCAGAGCCGAAATTGGGACCATAATTGTTGGCTAAATCAAAATGATTAATCCCCAGGTCAAACGCTTTGCGCAACATGGCGCGCGCATTTGAAATCGAATCTACCGCACCGAAGTTTTGCCAGAGCCCCAGCGATAGGCGCGACAATTGCACGCCGCTTTTGCCGCAGCGTTTGTACTTCATGGTTGTATAGCGCTCGGGATTGGCTATATAAATGGGGTTTGGCTCGTGAGAAATCATTATTGGCCTCTTGATAAGCTGTAAGACGGAATCTATTGAATTTTGTCAGGGAGAGTACGGGAGGCGCATTTTAGCCGATGTAATCCGGCTTACGTATAAGTTGAGTGTAAAGAAGCGTCTTAGGCGAAAGGTGTGGAATCAATCGGTTCACGGCGGAAGTTTTAAGTGAGCTTATTGATTATTTGTTGATAGGCTGGTGAATGGTTTTACTGGGGTGCTGTAAGAAAAATACTTAATTCGGTAAATGATTTATATTCGTGACAAAAAATTAGGGCCGCTTGCGCGGCCCTGTGCAGATATTGTCCATAAACTCTGTAGTAGTCAGTGCATTGGTCCATCCCGCTCCATGCTACCCTCTTGAGATAATTCCTTTAGCCCGGTGTCCATCGTCAATCCGTTCCTGGCCATTCCTGAATCTTCCTGAGGTTCTCCGTTAAGAGGGACGCCTCCGTTGACCTTGCCTGGCCTGCCTTACGTCACTGTCTACTTCCGTGATGGTTGCCATTATCCAGAGATCGGAGATACATAAATAGTCGTTAAAAGCGGCATCTCTTGTGAGACATTGACTACAAAAATATGTAGTCAATGTCTCACAAAATTGTCGTTTAAATTTTTATTTGATGACTTTATAGCAGGGTTTGTACTCGCGTCCAGGCAATTTCATGCGGTTTTGGCGGGCAAAGGATTCCAGCAATTCATCTACGGGATACATGATTTCCTGGTCCCCATGCAGCTCAAAATGACCGAAGTCTTCGATGGTGCGGATACCTTCTTCTTTCACATTACCTGCCACTATTCCGGAAAACGCCCGGCGCAAATTAGCGGCCAGCAAGTGCGGTGATTGGTTTTTATGGAGCTCCAGGTTGCGCATATTCTCGTGGGTGGGAATAAAAGGACGCTGTAAATCCGGGCTGATTTTCAGGCGCCAGTTAAAGTAATAGGCATCATCACTTTGTTTGCGGAATTCGCGGACCTGTTTGATGCCATCCACCATTTCGCGGGCAACGGCTTCCGGGTCATTCACAATGATTTTGTAATGTGCCTGTGCGGTCAGGCCCAGGGTGTCGCCGATAAACCTGTCTACCCGCTCAAAATATTCGGCTGAGCTTTTAGGGCCGGTAAAAATCAACGGGAAGGGAATGTCCTTGTTTTCGGGGTGAAGCAGGATGCCCAGGATATACAGGATTTCCTCAGTAGTACCGGCCCCGCCGGGGAACACAATAATCCCGTGGCCAAGGCGTACAAAAGCCTCAAGGCGCTTTTCGATATCCGGCATGATGGTGAGCTGGTTTACGATGGGGTTGGGCGCTTCAGCAGCAATAATGCCGGGTTCGGTAATACCTATATAACGGCCATTGGGGGTACGTTGCTTGGCATGGCCGATGGTAGCGCCTTTCATGGGGCCTTTCATGGCGCCTGGCCCGCAGCCCGTGCAGATATCCAAACCGCGTAAGCCCAATTGGTAGCCTACCTCTTTGGTGTAATCATATTCACCGCGGCTGATCGAATGGCCGCCCCAGCAGACGACCAGGTTCGGGTCTACGCCTGGCTGCAATAAATTGGCATTGCGCAGCATATGGAATACGGCATCGGTAATCCCTTCGGTGGATTCAATATCTACATTAGGGTTTTCGTTGATGACATCGTTGTTGTAAATCACATCGCGCAGCACCGTAAATAAATGCTCGCTGATGCCCTTAATCATTTTTCCGTCAACAAACGCATTGGCCGGCGCATTTTTAACGGCAAGTTTAATGCCGCGTTCCTGCTGCACAATGCTGATATCAAAATCGCTGTAGCGTTCCAGCAGCTCCTTGCCATCATCCAGGTCGTTGCCGGTATTAAGTACCGCGAGCGAGCAGCTGCGGAATAATTTGTAAAGGCCGCTTTGGCTGGAGTCCAGTAATTTCGCAACTTCAACCTTGGATAAAATATTTAACTGGCCGTGGGGTGAAATGGTGGCGTTAATGGTTTCAAAGTTGCTGTTACTGTGATCGGGCGCGGTTTTATAAGGGTGATTTATAGACATCTAGGCTCTTTAGCATCCCTGGGATGCGCTGGTGTTTAAGGACTAAACCGGAGGTGTGGATGCCTCCCTCCTGAGAGTGTAGTGGGTTTTGCCCGGTTTTGTCTGGCACAGGATTGGAGCCATGTGACTTTTGTGCGGTGTTAAAGCTTTTGAACAGCCTTGAAAATAGTTTATTAGTGCAAAGTTCTCTTTGAAATCTACAGGATGCGTTTGCGGTGCAAAATGGTCAGTGAGCCTATGACAGCGATAATCATAAAAAAAATAACCCACCAAAATCCGGAAGGATCATCCTGGCCCCAGGGTAATCCGCCGGTATTCATACCAAAAATACCGGTAATTAAATTGATGGGCAGAAGGGTTACTGTCACTATCGAAAGTACGTACAAGTTGCGGTTGGTGGCTTCGCTCATGCGACCTGCAATTTCTTCTTGCAATAGGCGAGTACGCTCCTGTACCAACTCTAAATCCTGGATAGTGGATTCCAAATGTTCAATGGCCTGGCGGAGTTCTGAGATATCATGCTGGCTCCAGCGCGCAATCTGCGGCAGGGCATGTTGCAAGGCTTGACGGTTGGCACTTAAATGGCGCCGCAAGCGTGCGAGCAAACGTCGGATACGGCCCAGTTCGCTGCCCTGGTTTTGCAGGTGTCCGGCGAGAATCTGGTCTTCAGCATCATCGACACAGTTATTCAGGTTGACAATAACCTGGTGCATGGAATCGCCTATGTCATACACCAGGCGGGCAAATAAACCCATGGAGTTGGTAAATAGCATTCCTTCCATCAGTTCAAGCCGTAACCGGTCCACTGATTTAAGCGGGTGACCGCGGCCTGTAATCAATCGCTGGTTATCAAGATATAGGCGCAGCACGCCGAGTTCTTCAGGGTCATCTTTGAAACCGTGAAATAAATCGCCGATGATCAGTGCTAAGCTGCTGTCAAAATTCTCACTGCGAATATGGGTGTCGCTGTCCAGCAGGAGTTCGCGGGCGTCCTCGGGGATGGATGTACATTTGCTGAGCCATTGCGCGGCGCGTGTATCTGCCAAATTAAAATGCAACCAATGGGGTTCGTGTGGAAGCGCACGGCAGCTGTCGGCTGCGTAGAGGTAAAGTGGCTGCGCGGCATCGGTCGGGCTTAATCGAAAGCCGCAAATCAGGCCGCCGCTATCGGGAATATTAAGGCTTGAAGTGAAATGCATAGTTCACTCAGGTTATGACATCTTTATGACGAATGTGTGACGAGATACCTATGAATTATTTACCTTGTGTTGAACTGCAATCCCATTCCGGCGCAGAAGTGAAGGGCTCGGTGATTTGGCTGCATGGATTGGGTGCAGATGCCAGCGATTTTGTACCGGTAGTAAAAGAATTGCATCTGCCGGATGCCAAAAACCTGCGCTTTGTATTTCCGAATGCGCCACGTATTCCGGTAACCATTAATAATGGCTATGTCATGCCTGCCTGGTACGATATTTTTGAAATGACGCTGGATCGTAAAATTGATACAACACAGTTGCGCGCGAGTGCAGCTCATGTACATGCGCTGATTGAACGTGAAATTGAGCGGGGTGTTCCCGGCAAAAATATTGTCATCGCCGGTTTTTCGCAGGGTGGGGCAGTAGCTTATGAAGCGGCGCTGACCTTTGCCAAACCCCTGGCCGGTTTGCTGGCGCTCTCTACTTATTTTGCTACCCACGAAACTATTGCCGTTCATCCGGCCAATAAAAATATCCCCATTTTAATCCAGCACGGTTCAGGTGATTTTGTAGTGGATGAAGTCTTGGGACAGCGCGCTTGCCAGCAGCTTGATAGGCTCGGCTGCAAAGCGGACTATCAAATTTATAATATGGATCATACGGTGTGCGCTGAGCAGGTGGATAATATTCGTGAGTGGTTGTTGAAAAAATTTTAAGGTGGAAATGATTTACGTTGACGGTGAGTCGGCTGGCAGCATCAATTTTATTTTATTTAGGGAAAGGAGCCGTCATCTCCGTTGTGCGAGGATGACGACTTCCAGCCTAATGCATTAATAGCTTGATTACTCTGTCAGGCACGATGGATCAAACTTGTAGCCGCCTTGTAGCCAATCAATAATTTCTTCACAAAAAGGATTTTGTGGAAATGTCGAATAGCGTTTCAGGAGTTCGTTTTTTTTATCCTGGTCCATTTTGGCCAGGCCTTGATCTTGCAGATAGGGGATATCCTGTAATAAAGCGTCTGCCAGTTTTTTACCGCATAGTTCTGTTGCAATTTCCGGCAACACTTTTTCTGGCTCGTAGTTGCTTTGTTCGCGATAAGCGCGCGGCAATGATGCCATGGCAATTTGCGACAGCCAGGGTTGGTTCATGGGATTGAGGGCATGGCCTGTTACCTGGTGTTGAATTTTGCCATGCGATTTAGGCACCGGGCGTAAATGCAACACATTGGATTTTACCGCGCTGTCGTTGACTGGATAGTTGTCCCACAAAAAAGGTTTGCGTCCTAAGAGTTCGCTCACTTCAGTGAGATGATGGGGTGAGTATGTTGTTGAGCAGACCTTTTCGCCCGTCCAAAAAATATCAATGTTTTTGTCGAGCTGTTGATTTAAATCTTGCCAATAGGTATCCGGCATTTTGCCAAATACTTTTTCCAGAACCGGATCAAAACTGTAATAGGTAGGGCAGAAAATAATGCGCTTGGCGGTACTGAGTTCCGCCACTTGGTGCATGTAATCAATTTGAAGACGGGCGAGTTCCGGAATATCGCCGCGCATATCATCAAACAGCAAGCATAAGATATCGGGCGATAAATTGTTGATGTGTTTTATCCGCTCACTCAAGGTATGGCGGTTGGCGATGGTATTGTCCAGGTAAATTTCGTGGGGGCTGAGCCCGATACCAAAATCAATTCCGGCGACCTCATAGTTTTCGCGCAATTGCTGCAATTGCTGCTTGAGCCCGGCAGGCCAATCTTGTTGCCAGTGTTTGCGTAAATAGGTGTCGCTTTTTGGTGCGTAAATATAGAAATCGAACTTATTGAGTGCAAGGAATCTGGTGTAAGACTGGCGCTCTTGCCAGGACCAGCTGCGGCCGAAAAAGCCCTCAATGATACCCAGCGACGGGAGGTGGTTTATGCTCACAAAATAGCCTTGTTTTTGGTTTATTTCAGTGGCCAGTGTAAATCTTAAAAAAACTGAAATATAGCAGCAGGTTTTAGGTGAATGAGGCGGCGCTTTAATTGACACCCCCAGACCATCTGCCTATCATAGCGGCCTTTTTGTGCCGCCACTCTTTTGCCAATTTTCGGAGGTAATACCGGATTTTGGCGGGTCTGCTATTCGGTTCGTTGTCTTTTTATCGCGTGAAGGGGGCGTCAGACCGTCTATGCGATGTACCACTTATCATGGAAATCAACTAATGCACGTTTATTATTGTTTTTGGAGCGCGATAAATGGCTAATCTGCAATCCTTTTCTCGTCCAACCGATTTACCTTCATGGCGCGCCCTGACCGCCCATGCCCATCAGCTTAAAACCCGTCATATCAAAGACTTATTTGCCGAAGATGATAGTCGCTTTAACAAGTTTTCGATTGAACTCCCCCGCATCCTTTTTGATTACTCCAAAAACCTGATTACCGATGAAACCAAAGCGCTGTTATTGGCCTTGGCGAAAGAGTCAGAGATTGAAGCCTGGCGCAGCAAAATGTTTGCCGGTGAGCATATTAATGCCACTGAAGATCGCGCAGTTATGCATGTCGCCTTGCGCGATAAATCCAGTAACCCCATTCTGATCGATGGCGTTGATGCCCGCCCAGCTATTGATGCTGAGCTTGAGCGCATGCGCAAACTGTCTGAAAAAGTCCGCTCAGGTGAGTGGAAGGGTTATACCGGTAAAGTGATTACCGATATCGTCAGCATAGGTATAGGTGGTTCCAACCTCGGCCCGCTGATGGTGACTGAGGCCCTTAAAGCATACGGCAGCAAGTCTTTGAAGATGCATTACGTCTCCAATGTGGATGGCGTACAGATTGCAGAAGTTTTGGAAGGTTTAAACCCGGAAACCGTATTGTTCGTGATTTCCTCCAAAACCTTTACTACCCAGGAAACCATGACTAACGCCAAAACGGCGGAGCAATGGTTTATGGCAGCGGCGAAAGACCACGGCGCGATTGCCAAGCACTTTGTAGCTGTTTCAACCAATCGCAAACTGGTAACCGCTTTCGGGATTGCCGAAGAAAATATTTTTGATATGTGGGATTGGGTTGGCGGGCGCTTCTCGCTCTGGTCAGCCATTGGTTTGCCGATTGCTTTATCGCTGGGCTTTGAAGGCTTCACCGAATTACTACAAGGCGCCTATGAAATGGATCTGCATTTCCAGCAGGCACCTTTAGAGGACAACGCTCCGGTCATGCTGGCGCTGGTAGGTATCTGGAACCGCAACTTCCTCGGCTATCCCGCACAGGCACTTTTGCCCTATGACCAATGCCTGCACCGCTTTCCTGCTTATATGCAGCAAGCGGAAATGGAATCCAACGGCAAACACGTAAACTGGGCCGGTGAGCCGATCAGTTACGGCAGTGTGCCGCTGGTATGGGGCGAAGTAGGTATTAACGGCCAACATGCTTTCTACCAGATGTTGCATCAGGGTACGGATATTATCCCGGCCGATTTTATCGGCTCGGTTGCTCCTACCATAGAGGTACCCGGCCATCACGATGCGTTGATGGCTAATTTCTTTGCCCAAACCCAGGCTTTAATGCAAGGTATTGATGCCAACCAGGTGCGTAAAGAGTTGTCTGCCAAGGGCGTAAGTGCTGAGCGTATTGAAGAAATCGTTGAGCACAAAGTGCACAAGGGCAATCGTCCGACCAATACCTTGTTGTTGCCGAAAGTGGATGCCAGAACCCTGGGTGCATTGATTGCGCTTTATGAGCACAAGATTTTTGTGCAAGGCATTATCTGGCGCATTCACTCCTTTGATCAGTGGGGAGTGGAGCTGGGCAAAGTGCTGGCGTCAGCCATCCAGCCAGAGTTGGCACCGGAAGCGGCAGCCAATCCGGTGCATGATGCATCGACCCGCAATTTGATCGCGTTTTACAAAAACGCAAAGCAATAAGTGTTAAGCGATAAAAGTGATAAGTGCCAGTCCTGGCTGGCATTTGCAGGAAATATCACGAGATGTAAGACCGCATTCGGGTTGCCAGGTAAACAATAAGGGATGTTAATGCGAGCGGTGAAGGCATTGAGTTGTGTTTGCCGCTACAATAGGCACCCGATCTTATGGGGCCTTGAGCCTTCGGCTCTGTTCTAATTTATAGCCTTCTCGTGATGGTGTGTACGCAGCAGCCAACTGGAAAGAAAGCAGATTCAACCAAAAGTGGTATGCCATGACTGATTCAAGACTTATCGAAATTACCAACCGGATTATCGAAAAAAGCCGTGATTCCCGCGCTGCTTACCTGGCCAAGGTACAAAAATCGCGCAGGAGCGGACCTTCTCGCCATCATTTGGGTTGCGCGAATCTTGCCCATGGTTTTGCTGCCTGTAATGCTTCTGATAAGGAAGCCCTGGCTGAAGGCCAGGCGCCGAATTTGGGGGTGGTGTCTGCTTATAATGAAATGTTATCTGCCCATGTTCCCTATGGTGAATATTTAGAGCCGATTAAAGCCGCCGCCCACGAAGTAGGTATGACAGCACAAATGGCCGGTGGTGTACCTGCCATGTGTGACGGGGTGACGCAGGGCTTCCCTGGTATGGATTTATCACTGTTCAGCCGCGATGTCATTGCCATGTCTACCGCGATTGCTTTATCGCACGATATGTTTGATGGTGCCTTGTGCCTGGGCATTTGCGATAAGATTGTTCCCGGCCTGACCATGGGCGCCTTGTCTTTCGGCCAGTTACCGGTGATTTTTGTACCCGCCGGCCCCATGACGCCAGGTTTGCCCAATGCAGAAAAAGCCAAGGCACGCCAGCTGTTTGCGGAAGGTAAAGTGGGCCGCAAGGAATTATTGGCTGCCGAAAGTGCGTCTTACCATAGCGCTGGTACCTGTACTTTCTACGGTACTGCCAACAGCAACCAGATGTTGATGGAAATCATGGGTTTGCACCTGCCCGGCAGTTCCTTCGTCAATCCTTACACCCCGCTACGCGAAGCCTTGACGCGCGAAGCCGTGCACCAGTTAGCGCGCATTACCGCACCTGACAACTTCACTCCGATGGCCGACATAGTGACCGAGAAAACTATCGTGAACGGCATAGTCGGTTTGTTGGCGACTGGCGGTTCAACCAACCATGCCATGCATATAGTGGCCATCGCCCGCGCAGCCGGAGTAAAGGTGGATTGGCAAGATCTCAGTGATTTGTCTGATATAATCCCGCTCATGTGCCGTATCTACCCCAATGGTTTGGCAGATGTAAACCGCTTCCAGGCAGTGGGCGGCATGGGTTTTTTGATGCGCGAACTGCGTGCAGCCGGGTTGCTGCATGATGATGTGAAGACCGTAATGGGTGCCGGCGGTTTGGCTCCCTATACCAAAGAGCCCTTCCTCGACGATGGCAGACTGGTCTGGCGCGATGCTCCGCTGGAAAGCCTGGACGATGCGGTATTGCGCCCTGTGGCCAAGCCTTTCACGGCTGACGGTGGTATGCGCCTGCTGAAAGGCAACCTTGGCCGCTCCATTATCAAAGTGTCTGCCGTAAAACCTGAACACCGTAAAGTCACGGCACCTGCCATAGTGTTCCACGCGCAGGAAGAAATGCAGGCAGCCTTTAAGCGCGGTGAGTTGGAAAAAGATTTCATTGCGGTTGTGCGCTTCCAGGGCCCCAAAGCCTGCGGTATGCCGGAACTGCATAAGCTCACACCTCCGTTAGGTGTGTTGCAGGATCGCGGTTTTAAAGTTGCGCTGGTAACCGATGGTCGTATGTCAGGCGCGTCCGGTAAAATTCCCGCGGCCATCCACATATCGCCGGAAGCCCTGGATAATGGCCCGATTGGCCTGATTCAAAGCGGTGATATGATCGAGCTTGATGCAGAAGCCGGTACCTTGACCTTAATGATCAGTGATGAAGAATTAAACAGCCGCCAGTTTGCGACTGCCGATTTATCGGCAAGCCATGAAGGCATGGGTCGCGAACTTTTTGCGCCTTTGCGCGCAACAGTGGGTAAAGCAGAAGAAGGCGCAACGGTATTTAGTTGGTAAGGGGGCTTCTTAAAGCCTTGGCAGTTATTTAAAAGGGAGTCGTCATCCCCACAGGGGTCAAGCGACTTTCGCAGTATATCAAGGTCACTCGATACCCTGTGGGTATGGCAAGTGCCACTAATAGAAAAGTGTCTGTTTAAGAAAGTATCTACAGGATAATCCTCATGCTTGAAGCCTTTGATTTTGTTCTTTTTGGTGGTGCCGGTGATTTGGCGCTGCGCAAATTAATACCGGGTTTGTTTCGTGCCCACCGCAACGGCGAATTGCCTGAAGGAACCCGTATTATTCCAACCCTGCGCAATACCCAAATGGTTGCCGAGTACAAAGACAAGGTACGCGATGCTGCCCAAAAGCACTTGAACAAAGACGAATTCAATGCGGCTGCATGGGATAGTTTTGCCACCATCCTGTTCCCGGTATTTGTGGATATCTCCAAGCTCGATGAAAAGTGGGCTGAATTGGCGCAATTATTGAACAGCGGTGAAAACCGCCAGCGTGTGTTTTATCTCTCCACTCCGCCATCTGTATTCAGCGATGCCTGCAAGCACTTGCACGAAAGCGGTTTGATTACCAAATACGCGCGTGTTGTGGTTGAAAAACCCTTGGGCTATGACGCTAAAACTGCAGAAGAAATTAACAGCAGTATTGCCGAATATTTCAAAGAAGAGGCGATCTTCCGCATCGACCATTACCTTGGCAAAGAGACAGTGCAAAACCTGCTGGCTTTGCGTTTCGCCAACGGTATTTTTGAAAACCTGTGGGACGCACGGACGATTGATAATGTACAAATCACCATTTCAGAAACCGTAGGCCTTGAAGGTCGTGCGAGTTTTTATGACGGTGCCGGTGCGTTGCGCGATATGGTCCAAAACCACATCCTGCAATTGTTGTGTCTGGTGGCTATGGAGTCGCCCAACAAAATGACGGCAGAGCGTATTCGTGCCGAAAAATTAAAAGTGCTTGAAAGCCTGCGTCCGTTAACCGGCAATACGGTTAAATACAACACAGTGCGCGGCCAATATGTATCCGGCCAACTGAACGACGATACAGTACCGGGTTACCTCGATGAATTAGGCAAGCCCAGCAACACAGAAACCTTCGTTGCTATTCGCGCCCACATTGATAATTCGCGTTGGGCTAATGTGCCTTTCTATTTGCGCACCGGCAAGCGTATGAAATCGCGCTTTGCAGAAATTGTTATCCAATACAAAGATGTAGCTCACCGCGTATACCCTGAATCTGCGGGTAACCCGGTGCCCAATCGCCTGGTGATTCGCCTGCAGCCGGAAGAAAGTATCAAAATTATCATGAACTCCAAAGACCTGGGCAAACATGAAATGCACCTGTCGCCGGTGATTCTGAATTTGAATTTTGCAGAAACCTATAAGGATTTCTTCAGCGATGCGTACAAGCGTTTGATGTTGGATGCTGCGGCAAATGACCCGAGTTTGTTTATCCATCGTGCAGAAGTGGATGCCGCCTGGGCATGGATTGACCCGATTATTGAAGCCTGGCAGCGCCCTGAGAACAAACCCTTGGGTTATATGGCGGGCACCTGGGGGCCAATTGCATCCGCACAATTGCTCGCCAGCGACGGCCGCAACTGGTTCAATATTGATGAGCTGGGCAAAGAGGAAGCGCAGTAATGTTGACTGAGCGTTTGTTTGAAAATCGTCAGGACATGGTTGCTGCGCTTGAAACAGAATGTATCAGTGCACTGACCCGCGCTATTGAAGATCGCGGTGAAGCAACCTTTATGGTCTCCGGCGGCAGTACTCCGGAGCCGCTCTACAAAAGTCTGAGCAACGTTGATCTGCCCTGGGCGTCAGTTTACATTGCCTTGGTAGACGAGCGCTGGGTGGATGTTGATCACGACAAAAGCAACGAAGCTTTTACGGTAAAGCACCTGATCCAGAATAAAGCCGCTGTTGCCAATCTGATCGGCATGAAAAATACTGCTGGTACTGCACAAGAGGGCCTGGCTGACTGCGAAGCTGCTTACCAGCAGCTGGCGCAACCCTTTGATATCACCATTCTTGGCATGGGCAATGACGGCCACACCGCGTCATTATTCCCACATGCCGAAGGTCTTGAACCAGCGTTAAATCCCGATTCAATTGAACTTTGTGCAGCAATTAAGGCTCACCAAAGTGAAGTGACCGGTGCTATTACCGAAAGGATGACCTTATCACTTGCCGGTCTATTGCGTTCCAGGACTTTAGTGCTATTAATTACTGGCGATGAAAAACTGGCCGTATTGCGTAAAGCCCAGGCGGGTACAGATGTGGCAGAAATGCCGATCCGCGCGGTATTGCAGCAAGACCGGGTGCCGGTTGTGGTCTATTGGGCGCCTTGATTTAGTCATGCAGAAGTATTCATGGTGAGCGTGAACTCTCTTCGGCTGCTTCGTGTTCAGGGTTGGCGAGCTGAGAGCTGGTAGGAGCTATGTAGATCGGATTAGCCGTAGACGTAATCCGACATTGGTAAGTGAATTAAACATTGATAAGTGAATTAAATAGATAAACGCATTAAATTTAAATATAGGAGTCGTCATTCTCGCGTAGCGAGGATCCAGTGACTTTCACAATTTAGGGGCGCAGGATCCCCTGCGGAGATGAGATTTTTCTTCGTAGTCGATCCAGTTTTGTAAGCCTGATGATTTTAAAAGTGAGGAAAACACAGTGGCTTTATCCATAGATCAAATCCTGAAAGTGGCACCAGTTGTACCGGTTATGGTGGTTGAGCGCATCGAAGACGCCGTACCTCTGGCAAAGGCGCTTTACGCTGGTGGCTTGAAGGTATTGGAGATCACCCTGCGTACACCTTGTGCGTTGGATGCCATTACCGCCATGGTTGAAGCATTGCCGGATGATGCAGTTATTGGTGCAGGTACTATCATCACGCCAAAAGATTTGGAGGCAGCGGTCAACGCCGGCTCAACTTTCCTGGTCAGCCCAGGTACAACGCCGGCGTTAATTGAGGCTGCCAAAGCCAACCCGGTTCCTCTGTTGGCGGGTGTTGCCACCCCGACTGAAGCTATGAACCTTTTTGTGCAAGGTTTTAAACACCAGAAATTTTTCCCTGCGGAAGCAGCGGGTGGCGTTCCCATGTTGAAATCCATCGGTGGCCCATTACCGCAAATCACCTTCTGCCCAACGGGCGGCATTGATCTGGCGAAAGCACCCAGCTACCTTGCATTGCCAAACGTGGCATGTGTTGGCGGAACCTGGATGGCTCCGAAAGAATTGATGAAAGCTGGCCGCTGGGATGAAATCGAGCGTCTGGCTCGCGAAGCGGCGAGCCTTCCACGCTAATTAACGGCAAAGTAAGTAGGAGTCGTCTCCTCGGCTAGGTGCCGGCTTGCGGAGAGTCATCGGGTTGGCGCTCCGGCTTATAAAAATAAATTCCCGTTTCTACGGGAATGACGAACCTGAAAATATTTTTAAAATGATGAATACCCCGCAGTGGGTACCACAAATTGACTTAGGAGCAACAAATGACTATCAGAGTGGCAATTAACGGTTATGGTCGTATCGGTCGCAATGTACTGCGCGCCTTGTATGAATCAGGTAAGCGCGAACAAATCCAGATCGTAGGTATTAACGATCTTGGTGATGCACACTTGAATGCACACCTCACGAAATATGATTCAGTACACGGCCAATTCAACGGCACAGTGAAATACGAAGGCGATTTCATGTACGTGAACGGCGACGCAATTCGCATCACTGCCGAGCGTGATCCGGCTAAATTGCCCTGGGGTGAATTGAATGTAGACGTAGTGTACGAATGCACCGGCATCTTCACCAGCAAAGACAAGGCAAGCTTGCATCTGTCTGCCGGAGCCAAGAAAGTGATTATTTCCGCTCCAGGTACTGATGTTGACGCTACAGTTGTATTCGGCGTAAACAATAAAGTATTGAAAGCCACTGACACCATTATTTCCAATGCGTCTTGCACCACCAACTGCCTGGCGCCCATTGCCAAAGTGTTGAACGATAATTTCACTATCGTGCAAGGTTCCATGACCACCATTCACTCCTACACCAACGACCAGGTTTTGTCTGATGTATTCCACAAAGACATCTACCGTGCTCGTTCAGCTACCCAATCCATGATTCCAACCACGACCGGCGCTGCAAAAGCCGTAGGTTTGGTGTTACCGGAATTGAAAGGCAAGCTGGATGGTATTTCGGTTCGCGTTCCAACCATCAACGTATCTTTGGTTGACCTTAACGTGTTGGTTGAGAAAGACGTAAGTGTTGAGGCTGTCAACGCTGCCATGCGTAAAGCGGCTGACCTCGAAATGCCTGGTGTTTTGGCGTTTGTTGACGAGCCATTGGTCTCTATCGATTTTAACCACAATCCTCACTCTTCAAACTATGATTCCTTGCAAACCAAAGTCTACGGCAAGTGGGTAAAAGTATTGGCGTGGTACGACAATGAATGGGGCTTCTCCAACCGCATGTTGGATAACACCCTCGCATTGATGTCAGCTAAATAATAAGAGAAATCATCATGTTAAGACGCACAAAAATCGTCAGTACCCTCGGTCCGGCGTCAGAGTCGCCAGAAGTTCTCGAACAGTTGATTCTTGCGGGAGTAAACGTGGTTCGCCTGAACTTCTCACACGGTTCACCGGAAGATCACAAGCGCCGTGCCGAGCTGGTGCGCGAGCTGGCAGCAAAGCACAACAAGTACGTTGCCGTGCTGGGCGATTTACAGGGCCCGAAAATTCGCGTGGCGCGTTTTGCCCAAGGCAAAATCCACCTGAATGTAGGCGATAAGTTTGTGTTGGATGCAACCCTTGAGCGCGATGCCGGCAATCAGGATCAAGTCGGTATTGACTACAAAGAATTGCCTAACGACTGTAAGCCGGGTGATATGTTACTGCTCGATGATGGTCGCGTCGTTTTGAAAGTAGATCGTATCGAAGGTCCGCGTATTTACACTACAACCGCTGTCGGCGGACCCTTGTCCAACAACAAAGGTATCAACCGTCAAGGCGGCGGTTTGACCGCTCCTGCGTTGACTGAAAAAGATATGGCAGACATTAAGACTGCGGCGGAAATCGATGTGGATTATCTTGCGGTTTCTTTCCCTCGCAGTGCGGAAGATATGAACCTTGCGCGCCGCTTAATGGAGGAAGCGGGCGGTAAAGCCGGGTTGGTGTCTAAAGTGGAGCGTGCTGAAGCTGTTGCCGACAACGAAACCCTGGACGATATTATCCGCGCCTCGGATGCGGTGATGGTTGCCCGCGGTGATTTAGGTGTTGAAATCGGTGATGCTGCCCTGATCGGTGTGCAAAAACGTATCATCGAGCGCTCGCGTGCATTGAATAAGGTGGTTATCACTGCGACCCAGATGATGGAATCCATGATCAACAGCCCGCTGCCTACACGTGCCGAAGTGTTTGACGTGGCAAACGCTGTGTTGGACGGTACCGATGCGGTAATGTTGTCAGCAGAAACGGCTGCTGGCAGTTATCCGGTACAAACGGTTGAAGCTATGGTGCGCATTATCCTCGGTGCGGAAGAACATCCAACCGCAAGTTTTGATAAGTACCGTATGGATGAAGCCTTTAATTCTATTGATGAATCAATTGCATTGGCGGCAATGTTCACGGCCAACCATCTGGACGGTGTTAAAGCGATTATCTGTTTAACCGAGTCTGGCAGCACGCCACGTTTGATGTCTCGTGTTGGTTCACAATTGCCGATTTTTGCATTCTCCCGTCACGTAAGCACCCAGCGTAAGGTTGCGCTTTATCGCGGTGTTCATCCGGTTGCTTTCGATACTGCCGGTGTTCCCAGTGCAGAGGATTTTAAACGTGCGATTGGTTTGTTAAAAACCAAAGGTGTAGTTGAAAGCGGTGACTTGGTCATTGTTTCCAATGGTGATACCACAGTTCTTGGCGGCACCAACACCATGAAAGTGTTGCGTGTGGAATAAGCCTGGCCGATATAGTGGAAGAAAAAAACGGCAGCTTGTCTGCCGTTTTTTTATAAGGGGGTGATTGTAAAATATTTTTTTCGGTCGCCTCCGTGTAGCAATCGAAGGATTGAACGTGGAAATTGTTATACAGGAAAGTTGTCCCACGGGAATCCGTGTCACTCATCGGTACCTGCTTGTTATTCTGGAAAGCTAACCGGTACAGAGGTATGGTAGAAACCTTCAGTAATAATTGCTTTTTCCGGTGAGCTTGATTATGAAAAAGTACCTCAGTGGTTTTGTTGTCAGCTTCATGGCAATGATGGCTATACCATCAGCTTTTGCGCTGGAAGTTACAGGTGAATGGCAACAGGGTGCGGTAATTATCGGGCAGGTTCCGGCGGGTGTCAGTGTTGAATATAAGCAACGCAGATTACAGCTCACAAACGATGGAAAATTTGTTATCGGCCTGGGGCGCGACGCTGGCAATACCGCCGTCATTACTACCCTTGCCAAAGGAAAAATTGAGCAGCATAAGTTCACGGTGAAAGCGCGCACTTATGATATCCAGCGCGTAGAAGGTGTGCCCCAGTCAACTGTTGAGCCAAATCCTGAACAGGAGGCGCGTATCAAGCGCGAAGCTGAATGGGTCAGCGCTGCACGCAAGGTTGATTTGCCGCTGGATTTTTTTGCGCAGAAATTTCAATGGCCATTGGTTGGCCCCATCAGCGGGGTTTATGGCAGCCAGCGTGTTTACAACGGTATTCCCCGGGCGCCGCATTTTGGTTTGGATATCGCTAAACCGGTAGGCTCTCTGGTGAGGGCACCTGCGGGTGGGGTGGTGACCCTGGTTCACCCTGACATGTTTTTATCCGGTGGTACCCTCATTCTTGACCATGGACATGGTTTATCGTCTACGTTTATCCATCTCAGTAAAATTTTGGTAAAAGAAGGCGATAAGGTTAGGCAGGGACAGGATATTGCCCTCGTCGGTAAAACGGGCAGGGCATCTGGCCCACATCTGCATTGGGCAATGAACTGGTTTGGGGAGCGGGTTGATCCGCAGCTGATGGTGCCTGCATTGCCATAGCGCTATTCGGAGTTAGTTTGCAGATCTGTGTTTGACTCAATCAAGAATATTTTATTTCACGCAAGTACTGATTGATCTACCGAATAAGCCGTTAAAACAGTGATTGTTGACGTGAGCAATTTTCTGGCGGATAGATTCCCTCCAGTGCCAACAGCATTCGTTTTGCCTCAAGGCCACCCGCAAAACCTGTCAAACTGCCGTCCATACCGATAACCCTGTGGCAGGGTGTAATAATTGATATGAGATTCCTGCCATTGGCTGCACCTACAGCGCGTACTGCTTTTTCATTGCCGATTTGGCGGGCAATGTCGCTGTAGCTGCGTGTCTCCCCAAAGGGAATGGTCAGCAAGGCTTGCCAGACACGCTTTTGGAAATCGGTGCCGACAAAATCCAGTTCAAGGTTAAAAACCCTGCGCTTGCCAGCGAAATATTCCGAGAGCTGATGTTCTGTCTCGCACAGAACCGGGTGATCGGGTTCAACTATTATCCCGTCAGGTTTTACATAGTTCTCCCATTCCGCTTCCCAAAGTACAGCTGTCAGTTTTTTGCCGCGTGCGATCAGGGTTAATTTCCCAACGGGGGACTCAATAAGCTTGACACTGTGAGACATGATATTTCTCTTACGGGTTCTGCAATCTATGAGCAGATTATTAGGGTAGATAATGTTCGGGTAAAGCCGATTTTGAATCATGTGCGGTATTGGATGCATCTGCTTGGTAAACAGTTTTATTTTTTGGCGGGACCAGTACATATTGGAAAACAACCCCCTTGCTGGAAATAGCCTTATGGGTTTTGCAGCAATTGTCTACAAATAACCAAAAACCATACAAAATCAGTGGGATAAAGGTCGCCATCACCGCTTCAGCTAGAGACATGGCAAGTGTCAGCGGTGTAAGATACCGCCCCCCGGTTTAGCGATTGTGAGTTGATTATGATCGACAAAAAATTACTCAGCATTCTGGTCTGTCCCGTCAGCAAGGCGGCGCTGGAATACTTGCCTGACCAGCAGGAATTGGTGTGTTGGAGCAGCGGTTTGGCCTATCCCATCCGCGACGGTATCCCGGTTATGCTGGAAAATGAAGCGAGAGTGATCAGCCTTGCCGAAAAAGAAAAGCACGTCGATGCCAACGCCCGGCAACAAGCTAAACCCAGTTATTAATCTCTAGTGGACGATCTATGAAGAGCGCAGAAATTCGCGACGCCTACCTTAAATTCTTTGAACGCAAGGGCCACACTATCGTGCCCAGCAGCTCGCTGATTCCGGGCAACGACCCAACGCTGCTATTTACCAATGCAGGTATGGTGCAATTTAAAGATGTGTTTCTTGGCGGCGATAAGCGCCCTTATACCCGTGCCACCAGTTCCCAGCGTTGTGTGCGTGCCGGCGGCAAGCACAATGACCTCGAAAACGTAGGCTACACCGCGCGCCATCACACCTTCTTCGAAATGCTGGGCAACTTCAGCTTTGGCGATTATTTCAAACGCGATGCAATCCTCTATGCCTGGGAATTCTTAACCTCGTCAGAATGGTTGAATATTCCGGCCGGGAAACTTACGGTAACCGTCTACGCATCAGACGATGAAGCTTACGATATCTGGCACAACGAAATAGGGATTCCGGCAGAGCGCCTGATCCGTATCGGCGACAACAAAGGCGCGCCCTATGCCTCCGACAATTTCTGGGCGATGGGCGATACCGGTCCCTGCGGTCCCTGCACTGAAATTTTCTACGATCACGGCCCGGATATCTGGGGCGGGCCACCGGGTTCACCAGAAGAGGATGGCGATCGCTTTATTGAAATCTGGAACAATGTATTCATGCAGTTTAACCGTACGCCGGATGGTGTCTTACACCCATTACCCGCTCCTTCAGTGGATACCGGAATGGGGCTTGAGCGTATTTCTGCGGTTATGCAGCACGTCCATTCCAACTATGAGATAGACCTCTTTCAACACCTGTTGAAAGCTGCCGCTGAAGCGACGGGCAACCACGATATGGACAACAAATCACTGCGTGTGATTGCAGACCATATACGTTCCTGTGCCTTCCTGGTGACTGATGGTGTTACGCCATCCAACGAGGGCCGGGGTTATGTATTGCGCCGGATTATCCGCCGCGCCATTCGCCACGGCCATCAGCTCGGCCAAAAGCAACCTTTCTTTCACAAGCTTGTAAAAGCACTTGCGGAGGTCATGGGCGATGCTTATCCGGAACTGGTTAAAAACCGTGCACAAATCGAACGTGTTTTGTTGGCTGAAGAAGAACAGTTTGAAAAAACGCTCGATAAAGGCATTAACGTCCTTGAAGAAGCACTCACCAGGATTTCCGGCACAGAAATTCCCGGTCAGGTGGTATTTACCCTTTACGATACCTACGGTTTTCCGCTCGATTTGACCAATGACATAGCCCGTGAGAAAGGTTTGACTATTGATCTTGCAGGCTATGAATCTGCCATGGAAGAACAGCGCAAGCGCGCACGTGCAGCGGGTTCTTTTAAAGTGGATTACACTGCTGTCGGCCTGGATTTGCCGGCTACTGAATTTATGGGTTACAGCTCATTGGCTGAACAGGGCAAAGTTATTGCGCTTTTGAAAGACGGTGCAAAAGTTGAGCGTCTTGCCGAAGGTGACGAGGGTGCGATTATTCTGGATCAAACCCCGTTTTACGCTGAGTCCGGCGGCCAGGCAGGCGATACCGGTTACCTGAGTGCCGGTGCAACCCATATAGAGGTTCGCGATTGTCACAAACAAGGATCCAGTAATTTACACCTGGTGTGTGTACTGGAAGGCGCCATCCAGGTCGGCGATAGTGTTCTGGCTGTGGTTGACCAGGGCGTTCGCCAAGCCACCGCATTAAACCATTCCGCTACTCACCTGTTGCACGCCGCCTTACGCAAAGTGTTGGGTGAGCATGTTACGCAAAAAGGCTCCTTGGTAGACTCCGAGCGCTTGCGCTTTGACTTCTCCCATTTTGAAGCGGTTTCCCCTGAACAGCTTAAAACCATTGAAACTCTCGTCAACGACCAGATCCGATTGAACTCCGCGGTAGATACCGAATTGTGCGATATGGAACAAGCCAAAGCCAAAGGGGCTATGGCGCTTTTTGGTGAAAAATACGGTGATAGTGTGCGCGTATTGACCATGGGAGAGGGCTTCTCGGTAGAGCTGTGTGGCGGCACCCATGTCAAGCGTACCGGCGATATAGGTTTGTTGCGTATTACATCTGAATCGGGTGTCGCTGCCGGTGTACGCCGTATTGAAGCTATCACCGGTGCAAGGGCCCTGGCGTTATTTGACAAGGTAGAAAACTTGGTTGACAGCAATGCGCGCATGCTTAAGGCCAACCGTGACAACCTTGCCGAAAAACTGGAAGCACTCGTTGCCCAAAACCGCAAGCTTGAAAAAGATTTAGCGGCCCTTAAAACCAAACTGGCAACGGCTGGCAGTGTTGATTTATTGGGCCAGGCGCAAGAGGTAGGCGGTATTAAAGTATTGGCATTGAATTTGGAAGGGGCCGACTCCAAATCCCTGCGTGACAGTGTTGATCAATTCAAAAATAAACTAGGTACGGCAGTGGTGCTATTGGCTGCTGTAGAAGACGATAAGGTCGCCTTGGTTGCAGGCGTAACCCAAAATGCTACCGATAAACTTAAGGCAGGTGATTTGATGCGCGTTGTTGCCGAGCAATTAGGCGGCAAAGGCGGCGGTCGTCCGGATATGGCGCAAGGCGGCGGGACGGATGTAGCGGCACTGGATACGGCCTTGGCATCGGTAGTGCCCTGGGTTAAATCCCAACTGGGCGTCTAGCTTATCCTCCAACTGTTTAAAAAGCAGGATTTCTGCTCTTTTTCAGACTTTTGGGTTAACTTTTGCTGAAAACTGGTGTTTAATTGCCCGCCGTTTTGTGACTTGATCGTTACAAACAGGAAGGGTTTAAATTTATAGAATATAAAACTGCTAGATAAATTTTGTCGCTAGCATGCATTGTCTGTGAAGGGTAGGTTAATGAGCTTATTGGTTCAGAAATACGGTGGAACTTCAGTAGGTTCTATCGAGCGCATTGAGCAAGTTGCTGATAAAGTGGCAAGCTTCCGCGCGCAGGGTCACGATATGGTGGTAGTACTTTCTGCAATGAGCGGAGAGACCAATCGCCTGATCGGTTTGGCCACTCAAATTCAGGCGACACCCGATCCTCGTGAGCTGGATGTGCTCGTATCTACCGGTGAACAAGTCACTATCGCGCTCCTGTGTATGGCCCTTAAAAAGCGTGGTGTCGATGCTCGCTCATACACCGGCGGCCAGGTTCGTATCATGACCGACAGCTCTTTTACCAAGGCACGTATCCAGTCTATTGATGAAGCCAATATGCGTGCTGATTTAAATGCCGGTCGCGTGGTGGTAGTAGCCGGTTTCCAGGGCGTGGATGAGAACGGCAATATCACCACCCTGGGCCGTGGTGGCTCAGACACCACCGGCGTAGCGCTAGCTGCCGCACTGAAAGCGGATGAGTGTCAGATTTATACTGACGTTGATGGCGTTTACACCACCGACCCACGGGTTGTTGAACGCGCGCGTCGTCTTGAGAAAATTACCTTTGAAGAAATGCTGGAAATGGCCAGCCAGGGCTCTAAAGTGCTGCAAATCCGCTCGGTGGAATTTGCCGGTAAATATAAAGTGCCGCTGCGCGTACTGCACAGCTTCAAAGAAGGCCCAGGAACCCTGATTACCCTCGATGAGGAAGATTCAACTATGGAACAACCAATTGTTTCCGGTATTGCGTTTAACCGTGATGAAGCCAAAGTAACTGTTGCCGGTGTGCCTGATGTCCCAGGCGTAGCGTCAAAAATCCTTGCACCCATAGGTGCGGCTAATATCGAAATTGACGTTATTGTCCAAAACGTGTCAGCGGATAACACCACTGACCTGACCTTTACTGTGCATAAAAATGATATGCACAAAGCCGTTGCGGTACTGGAAAGCGTTGCCAAAGAAATAGGTGCACGCGAAGTCCGCAGTGATGATAAGGTTGCTAAAGTTTCTATCGTGGGTGTTGGCATGCGCTCTCATGCGGGCGTTGCCTCCAAGATGTTCACCGCATTGGCGGCAGACAGCATCAACATCCAGATGATTACCACGTCTGAAATCAAGATTTCAGTAATCATCGATGAGCGTTACTTAGAGTTGGCTGTGCGCAGTTTGCACACCGCTTTTGGTTTGGATGCCGAACCAGCAGAGAGCCGTGTGAGGGGCTAGGCTCATCCATCTGTTGGTTTAGTTAAGGTAGTAAAAGCTCTGGCTGCTCGGTTGGCCAGAGAAAAATGTTCGGGGTTTCTTCCTTTTCGTGAAAAGTAGTCAATACTTACAAGTTCCAAGGTTCCACTTTGGTCGCGACAAGGGTTAGTCGAGAGGCGGCAGCGGGCAGGAGCCCTAAACCGTACTCTTACAGGATGAGTGAAGGAGATTGAGATGCTAATTTTAACTCGCCGTATTGGTGAAACTTTGATGGTTGGTGATGAAGTGACCGTGACCGTTCTTGGTGTAAAGGGTAACCAGGTGCGTATCGGTGTAAATGCACCAAAAGATATCGCCGTTCACCGCGAGGAAATTTATCAACGTATTCAGCGTGAAAAGCAAAATTCAGACGACCAAAATTCGTTTTAATTTTTTCTGTTCGCCGATTGTTGCCATAAATTTTTCGTCTGAACGTTCTCGCGGTAGATGGTTAAGCCACTACCGCGCAGATTCCCCACTGCTATACATCACCCATGTTTAATATTCAGTCAATTTGCTGGTTTTGTGCTTTGCGCGCGTAAAAATAGACTTATGGTGCTTATTAAATTGCGTTTAAGCCTTTGATTTTTTTTGAAAGATTGATATTATGCCGCACCTGCTGAAACGGTGATATCACTGTCAGGCAAGAGCAAGGTGAAGTGGCCGACACATTTGTCAGGAACAAATCTGGACGTCGCAGCGCCCCGAAAGGGTGAGTTACAGGATGTGACAATCAATGACCGAAGCTTGCTTCGGACATGAGGAAAAAGAAAATAAAAATCTAAAGTTTATTTCCAATTTCCCATATACAGAACGGTGAGGTGGCCGAGTGGCCGAAGGCGCTCCCCTGCTAAGGGAGTATACCCTTTAAACGGTATCGAGGGTTCGACTCCCTCCCTCACCGCCATTATTCCAAACAAAAAAGCCCGGGTGAAAACCCGGGCTTTTTTGTTTTTCATTTTCAGCGATCAACATCAGATTAAAGCGCACTAATTTTCTGGATTTGTTCACGCAATTTTTCAACCGCCATTTTATGGTCTGCCACGCGCGCACGTTCAACCGCTACAACGGATTCCGGTGCCTTGGCAACAAAGGCTTCGTTGCTGAGCTTGGCTTCGGTCCTGGCGATATCCTGCTCAAGCTTGCTGCTTTCCCTGGTCAGGCGTGCGATTTCAGCATCCTTATCAATCAAGCCAGCCATAGGTACCAGAATTTCCATCTGGCCAACTAAAGCAGTTGCAGACATAGGTTCTTCATCATCGGCATTTAACCAGGTGACGCTTTCCAATGAAGCCAGCTTTTTCAAAAACTGCTGATTGTTTTCCAGGCGCTGTTTGTCATCAGCGGAGCCATTTTTAAAGAGCACAGGCAAATCTTTTGCTGGAGAAATATTCATTTCACCGCGAATGTTGCGCACACCCAAAATAACTGTTTGCAGCCACTCCACATCACTCAGCGCCTGCTCGTCAATCTTGCTTTCCTCTGCGTGTGGGTAGGGGGTATGCATAATCGTTTCGCCAGTTGCTCCTGCGAGCAGTTTGATCTTTTGCCAGATTTCTTCGGTGATAAATGGCATTAACGGATGCGTCAAGCGCAAAACAGTTTCCAGCACCCGGATCAATGTGCGACGAGTGCCTTTTTTGCGCACTTCGCTGCCTTCCGATTTATCAAACAAAATTGGCTTGGACAATTCGAGATACCAGTCGCAATACTCATTCCACACAAATTCATAAATGGCTTGTGTTGCCAGATCCAGGCGGTAAGTATCCAACGCCTCAGCTACATTTTTTTCGGCCAATTGAAGTTTGCTGATAATCCAGCGGTCAGCTACTGATAATTCGTAATCGGCCAAACCGGTCCTTGCGCTTGTCAGTACATCGTTTTGCCCGCAATCCTGGCCTTCACACTGCATCAATACATAACGTGTGGCGTTCCAGATTTTATTGCAGAAATTGCGATAACCTTCAACACGGCCCATATCAAATTTAATATCGCGACCAGTTGATGCAAGTGAGCAGAAAGTAAAACGCAACGCATCGGTGCCGTAAGCTTGAATGCCTTCGGGAAATTCCTTGCGGGTTTGCTTTTCAATTTTTGCCGCATCTTTTGGATTCATTAATCCGGTAGTGCGTTTTTGTACGAGTGTTTCCAAATCAATGCCGTCCACTATATCTAGTGGGTCGAGTACATTGCCTTTGGATTTTGACATTTTCTGGCCCTGGCTATCGCGCACCAGGCCGTGAACGTAAACGGTTTTAAACGGAATCTGCGGCGTGCCATCTTCATGTTTCACCAAATGCATGGTGAGCATAATCATGCGCGCAACCCAGAAGAAAATGATATCGAAGCCTGTTACCAACAAATCAGTCGGATGGAATTTTTTCAGGTATTCGGTTTGCTCTGGCCAACCGAGTGTTGAGAATGTCCACAGGCCGGAACTGAACCAGGTGTCCAGTACATCTTCATCCTGATTGAGTGTTATCTCTGCACCGAGATTATATTTGCTGCGCACTTCAGCTTCGTTGCGGCCTACGTATACTTTGCCGCTCGCGTCATACCATGCAGGAATACGGTGCCCCCACCACAGTTGACGGCTGATGCACCAATCCTGGATATCGCGCATCCAGGAGAAGTACATGTTTTCATACTGCTTGGGTACAAACTGGATTCGGCCATCTTCAACAGCGGCAATAGCAGGTTCGGCAAGCGGTTTGGTGCTTACATACCATTGGTCGGTCAACCAGGGTTCAATTACCACGCCTGAGCGATCACCGCGCGGCACTTTTAAGGCGTGATCATCAATCTTTTCCCGCAGTCCCGCAGCCTCAAACGCGGCAACAATTTGCTTGCGCGCTTCGTAGCGATCAAGGTTTGCGAATTGCGCGGGTAGGCTGCCATCCAATACAGTATTTAAGCTGCCATCCAAATTAAATATGTGTGCGCTTGCCAATACCGCTGCATTTTTGTCGAGCACGTTAATTAATGGCAGATTGTGGCGTTTGCCTACTTCGTAATCATTGAAGTCATGGGCGGGGGTAATTTTTACGCAGCCGGTACCGAACTCGCGATCAACATAATCATCAGCAATGATAGGGATCAGGCGATTAACCAGCGGTAAGAGTACAAATTTTCCAATCAGGGATTTGTAGCGCTCATCTTCAGGGTGAACAGCTACAGCACTGTCGCCCAACATGGTTTCCGGACGTGTGGTGGCAACTACCAGATAATTTTTGCCTTCAGCGGTTGTTGCACCATCGGCTAAAGGATAGCGAAGGTTCCACAAGAAGCCTTTTTCATCATGGTTTTCCACTTCGAGATCAGAAATAGCGGTATGCAGTTTCGGGTCCCAGTTAACCAAACGCTTACCGCGATAAATCAGGCCGTCATCAAACAGACGCACAAAAGCTTCTTGTACGGCCCTGGATAAACCCTCATCCATAGTGAAACGCTCGCGGCTCCAATCCACTGATGAGCCCAGGCGACGGATTTGGCGGGTGATGGTGCCGCCGGATTGCTCTTTCCATTCCCAGATTTTTTCAAGGAACTTGTCGCGGCCTAAATCATGACGGCTAATGCCTTGCGCAGCCAATTGACGCTCTACCACCATTTGGGTGGCAATACCGGCGTGGTCGGTACCGACTTGCCAAAGAGTGTCATCGCCTTTCATGCGGCGATAGCGAATGATGGTATCCATTACCGCATTGTTAAAGCCATGACCCATGTGCAGGCTGCCGGTGACGTTGGGTGGTGGAATCATCATGGAATAGGGAATGCCGGTTCCGGCAGGCTTCTCTTCATGGAAAGGCTTGAAATAGCCTTTCTCTTCCCAGGTTTGATACCACTGGCGTTCAATAGCATGGGGTTCGTAGGTTTTTTCCATAGCAATAACAGGCTCTTCATAGCCGCATGGCGGCAGACAATGACAAGAATATAAGGTTCGCGATTATAGCGGGCGCAAGCCTTGTTTGTCTGCGCTGGTGAGCGAGATTTTTACCGCCCTTTTGGGTATTATGGCGACCAAAATTGTGCTCTTGCCTTGCAAAAATTGTTGGGCATGTACGCTGCCGACACATGTATTCAGGGGCTTGGCTGTTATGAATATTTTGCATATTTCAGGTGTGCTCAAGTGGGGCGGTGGTGAAAATCACATTCAGAATTTATGCTTTGAATTAGCCCAATCCAACCCTGATGTAAATAATATTATTTTGTGCGTCGAGGGTGGTCAGTTTCACCGTAAACTTACACAGCTCCCCATAAAATTTTATACGGCAAAGCGTCGGCGTCGTATCGCCCTGGACTTCATTAAACGCATTATTTCCCTCTGTAAAGAAGAAGCGATTGATTTAGTTCATTTGCATGATCCAACCGCTATGCAGCTGGCGATTATTGCAGATCACTTTGCCGATTTACCGCCGTTTGTCCTGAGTAAAAAAATATCCTATCCGGTGAGAAAGAATTTTCTCTCGCTCTATAAGTACAACTATAAAAAAATCCAACGCTATTTATGCGTGTCTGATGAAACCCATGGCGTGCTGGCAGAAGGTGTAAAAGCCAAAGACAGGATTGTTACGATATACCACGGTACCCGCATTGATAATAAAAGTGATACAGCTCCCTTTAAATTGCGGGAGAAGCCAGGCATTGCAGATGATAAAAAAATTATCGGTCATATTGCCAATCATTATCCGGCCAAGGATTTATTTACCCTGGTGCGAACCCTTAACCGTCTGGTTCATGACTATGGGCGTAAGGATTTTCATTTTGTGCAAATTGGCAGTCCTTCCAATACCACACCAGACATTATGGCGATGATAAAAAGCTATGGCCTTGAATCTTATATTTCATTTTTAGGTTTTACTGAAAATGCTTCAAATTTTATACCCCAGTTTGATATAGGTTTTATGAGTTCAAAACTTGAGGGCATTGCGCAATTTATCTATGAATGTTTTTATCACCGTGTACCTGTGGTTACCACTAATGCAGGCGGGGCGGCAGAAATTATCAAACAGGGTGTAACAGGTTTTATTGCCGACAAGGGTGATGATAAGGCCTTGGCTCGCGACCTGGTGTACCTGATGGATCATCCGGATGAAGCAAAAGTAGTTGTAGAGAATGCCAATAAATTACTCTTCAGTCAGTTTATTACTCCGGTAATGGCCCAAAAAACCCTGGCGGTTTATCGTGAAATTATTGAGAGCAATAAATGACTTCGGCGAGTGATATTAAAAAAATATTGGTAATTCGTTTTCGCCGCGTAGGTGATGCAGTGCTTGGAACCTCCCTCTGTACCAGTTTGCGTAAAACCTTTCCCAAGGCTGAAATTCATTATCTATTGAATACGCCTATTGCTCCTTTATATGAAGGGCACCCTGATGTTGATAAGGTTATTGCCTTTGATTCAAAAGATGACCGGAATTTTTTTCGCTATATTCGCCGGGTTTGGTTTATTGTTCGCGCCAATCGCTACGATATTATTATTGATATGCGCGGTACATTGCGTACCTTGCTGTTTTCGTTATTGTCTCCCGCAACGGCTTTTCGCATAGGTACCAAAAAGAGTTACAGCTTTCTGGCGCTGAATTATCCGGTAGATAATCGCGGCGATAAAACCAGTAATATGATTGAGCACAACCTGGCATTTTTAAAACCTTTGGAAGCTGTTACAGAAGTTAAATATTGCCGGGATTTCAAGCTTTATGTCACCGATGCAGAAAAGCAAAATTTTCGTACATACATGGAAACTACCGGAATTAATTTTTCAAGGCCGGTAATACTGGCTGTCGTATCAGCGCGTTTGCAGCATAAAATCTGGGATAAAGAGCGGATGAAAGTGATCTTGCGTAATATTATAGATACCTACGATGCACAAATTATTTTTAACTTTGTGAGTGCCGAGCGCGAGTTCGCCATCAATATTCATCGTGAAATGAATATGCATCCCAATATTTTCACCAACATTGAGGCTAATTCATTGCGCGATCTGTGCGCCTTAAGTGTAAATTGCCATTTCTTTTTTGGTAACGAAGGTGGCGCACGCCATTTGGCACAGGCGCTGGATGTTCCTTCGTTTGCGATCTTTCCGCCGAATATTTCAAAAACGCGCTGGTTGCCAGAGCAAGGTGACAGGTTTGCCGGTATCAGTCCCGATGATATCTGCTCCAAAACTGAACAGCAGAATATGAGCTACGAACAGCGTTTTAATTTGATTGCAGCAGATGCCCTATGGGAAAAATTGAATCCCATGTTGCAGCAACATCTGCCGAAATAAGATTTATTTTAACGTGATAGGTTTGTTGTAACTGCGCAAGCTGAAGAATTTATATTTCTTTCTGATTTGCAGCTTACGCAACAAATTGAGCGGTTTACTTTTCAGATGCTGTTTATCCTTACGTAAAAATGCAATGCAGGCATCTACTACCCGTGCGCTGGAATTGCCGTCATTGTAGGGATGGGTGTTAGCAATAAACTGCTGGATATATGCCATAAGCTCAGGTGGTCGGGCCAGCGCTGTCTGAATAGCCGACGCTAACTGCTGTGGTTCATGAATATTGATTAAATAATTATCCGGCTTGTTATTGTTAAAGGTTACAACAGGTTTTTCCTGCAATAAAAACTCTGCAATCGCCGAGGTCGTATCGGCAATCATAATATCCGCCTGCTTAAAAATCGGAATCAAATCGGTGGTATCCCTGAAGTTTACATTGGCACTTTCCAATGCCCTGAATTTATCTGCGCGCGCCTTTTCCATTAGCGGATGCATGGTGATAAGCCAGTCATAATCCGATTCAGCCATCAAACGTTTTAATTCTGCAATAAACCCGTCACTGTGTGCCAGGCTCAGCTTAGGGGTGAAAGTGGATGATACGAGAATCCGCGGACGAATATTGTGTGTTTCTGTGATCGGAAACAAAGGGTCAACTTTGGACCAGCCGGTTTCTACCGCTTCAAAATATCCCAGCTCCTGAGCAATTTTTTTAAAGGGCAGGGTTGTTGATGGGCCTTGGGTACAGTACAAGTCAAAGAAACCACGCACGCGAAAATGGCCTTTATCGGCATCGCGCTTATTAATAGAGAAACCATGGAAAATCTGTACTTTAATACCGGGGAAAAAATCAGGAACAGTATTGGTGGCGGAGAGTACTACATGGGGTTGATAGTCGATAACCGATTGAGGTGTCTTTAATAATTGGTTTTCATCGACCAATAAACGGCTGGTTTCTTCCAGTTCTGAATACCATTTCACTTCATAACCACGGCGGCGAATCTCCTGTTCCAAGGGACGGCATATGGGCAGGCCATAAGCGTAGGAAACATGGAGCAAGAAACGGTACATCACTTCCCTCTACTGCTGTGTTATTTGCATTTTAGCGGTGAGTGTATTCCATACATTAAAAGGTTTTATACCATTCATGCAGGGCGGCGTTTCGTGGCTGTTTTCCGGGAGCCATTTGCAGTGGCGTTTGTGGCATGGCATACAGCTCAACGTTTGTTCTGCCTGTAAATTACTGGTGTGTGCACCAATCAGCCCGACTTTAACGGGCGATGTTGGGCCATAGAGTGCAATTGTCGGTGTTTCCAGCGCACCTGCCAAATGTGAAAAGCCGGTATCCAGCCCGATAACGCCTGCGGCCTCCACTAATTTTTCGGCGATGGCAGTGATAGTCATGCGTTGTAATGGTCGCGTTGCGCGTGGGCAGGCTGCGATAATACTGTCGGCAATAGCGCGCTCTTCCGGGCTGCCCCACATGATTTCTACATCGTAACCTTCTTCAACAGCAATGGCGGTCAACCTTTGCCAGTGATAGCTCGACCAGAGTTTTGTTACCCAACTCGTACCTATGATAAACATGAGTTTGCGCGGGTTTTTTACGACGTGTGAAAAATTCTGGTTAATACCGAAGTTGAGGCTTGCCGAAGGTGTATAACCGAAGATTTGCCCGAAAAGTTGGCGTGTGCGTTCTACAGCGTGCTGGTTTTTGCTGACGTAGAAGCGTTTTTTATAAAACAGGCTGGCGATGGGTTCACGCGCTGATTGACCATTAAAGCCCTGGATGCTTTTGCCTTTTGCACACTTTGCAATTAAGGCACTTTTAAACAATCCCTGGGCATCAATAACCAAGTCATATTCTTCGGTTTGCAACGCTTTGCGCCAGGTTTTGAATTCCTCCCAGCTTTTGTTGCCGCGCTCCTTCATCCAACGCCTTAGACTTATGGGAATGGCTTTGTTGATAGCCGGGTGCCAATCCACAATCTCCTTAAACCCATCTTCTACCACCCAGTCGATAACAGCGTCCGGGTACCGGGCTTTTAAATCGCTGATGGCGGGAAAGGTGTGGAAAATATCACCCATAGAAGACATTTTTATCAACAAAATCTTTAAAGGTGTATGCGACATTTCCATCGGGCTATTGATAATCTTTGTAGGATTTTTCTTCGATTAATTCAGAGCCAAAAGCGAGGTTGATATCTTTTTTTATCTTGGCGCGTTTGTCATTGGTGACATAAACCGAGCGTGCAAGCTGGATAAATTTATCGCTGAAATCTTTGGCGAATTCGCAATCGCGAATGTCATCTTCAATAACCCACAATTCTTGATTGATATCTTTCAAGGATTGCTTCAGTGGTTGCAGTTTGGTTTTGCCGGCTGTATCCAGCAGCTTATCCACTTTTTCATTGAGAATATTCAGCTCGTGGGTCACGTTTTTGAGTTTGGTTTCATCACTAATATGGACAACTTTGATTTCCAGGATAGTAATTTTATCGATCAGTTCACCAAGGGAAATAGGGGCTTGAATCAGCATGACGGTACTCTCTGGTAATATTTTTGTGGCTGCGATTCTAACAAATCCGGCGGCAATAGGGGTATTCCGCCGGTAAATTCGGCTATTTTCCGCAGGCGCGGTTGGCCAGTACTGCCACGTCCATCAGCATAGGGTTGGGCAATCGGAGGTTGCGCATAAAGTCAACGTACGCCCGGATATCGCCCAATTGCAGGCGCGGATTGTGTTGCTTTTCCTCACCGATAGTACTGACCAGCCAACCTTTGTAGTCGTGTCCCGGGTAAACCCAGGTGTGGTTGGGCAACCTAAGCAATTTATCGAATAGGCTGTGGTATTGCGCTTCGGGATTGCCGTTTTGGAAATCAGTACGGCCGGTACCGCGGATCAACAGGGTATCTCCGCTGAAAATATAGAGCTCGCCGTCTTGCTCCAGTAAATAAGAGTAGGAATCATCGGTGTGTCCCGGTGTATAGATTGCCGTAAGTACCAGGTTGCCCACGGGAATCCGGTCGCCATCTTTAAGCCCCACCGAAACACATGCTGAATGGGTCTCCTCTCCGAGCAGGGTTTTGCAACCGGTAAGGTCACGCAGCTCACCGGCACCGGTAATATGGTCAGCATGGGTGTGGGTATCCAGTACAAAAACCAGTTTCAGGTCCAACTCGTCCAGCAACTGCAAATATTTGGGAACCTCAGTTTTGACAGTGTCGATCAGCGCGGTCTCACGAGTTTCTGTACAGCCAATCAGGTAAGTATAAGTGGAAGATTCGCGTTCAAATAACTGACGGAAAATCATAGATAATGCCTCGCTAGGGTAATAATACAAATGATAAACAAACAGGCCGCAAAACTTTTCTGTAACACGGCATTGGCGACCCGGAGACTGATTTTCTGGCCCACTATCATGCCCAGTATTCCACCGGCAACGATCAGCAGTAACCTTGAAAGATTGTCCGGTTGGTGGATGAACAGGTAGCTGATAAAGCCGGAGCTGCTTACCAGTGCGATAATAAATAAAGAGGTGCTGACTGCCTGTGCCATGCTGATGGCGCTCAGTGCCAGCAGTAGCGGCACAATTAAAAAGCCGCCGCCGACACCGAATAATCCAGATAGAAACCCCACACCCAAGCCGCCGATCAATAACCCGCTGACACAGCGCGGACGCAATTCAAATTGGCCGGATTGATTCATCGCACAGACTAAATCCGGTACCGGTACTTGGTTAAAGTTGCTGGCGCGTACCCAACTGGCATTTTCCGGGGTACGGTTTGCACTTAACCACATCCGCAGGGCGATAATGACAGCCAGGGTACAGAAGCCAGCCAGCACATAATCGGTAGGTACCAGGATTGCTAACCATTGCCCAAGTGGGGCCGTAACAGCACCTGCCAATGCCAAGATGATGCCGGGCCGCCATAACACCGCTGTTCCGCTGAGGCCGGTACCTACACTGGCAAATAATGTGGTTGCCGCAACAGCGCCCAGGGAAATACCGGTAGCCTCTGGCAGCGTCATACCTGTCATTAAGAGTAACGGCACGGCAAATACGGAACCGCCTGCACCGGTCAGGCCCAATACCAGTCCGATTACCAGACCAATCAACAGCAACATGAGGTGGTCCTCTCTGTTCACTTATCGGAGTTGCTAACGATTCCAAGGCATTCGGGCGAGTAACATTCCCATCATGCAGGTGTCAGTGGCACCGGCGAATAATAACCCCGCTCCGACAAGTCCCGAGAGCAGGAAAAAATTTGCATGTACCTGGTATCCGAGTACTACCCCGATCAATACCAGGAAACCGGCAGTTATGCGAACCTGGCGCTCCAGCGACATGACCGGTTTTGCTGTGTGTTGCAGGGGAATTTGCGCTTGCTGAACCGCGTTCATACCGCCTTCGATAACACACAACTCAGCCTGGATCTGCCCCTTGAGCTGGTTGGCTGCCATTTCGGCACGTCGACCAGCCTGGCATAGCAGGTAAACGCACGAACCATCCTTACCGCTTTTTTGAATTTCGGCCTGCAACCGTTCGGGTGTGAGTTCATGGAGTGGGATATGTAAGCAATCAGGCAATGCAGCAGCTTGCATTTCTGCCTGGGTGCGAACGTCCAGAATGCAGGTTTTGGCAGTTCGCTGGCTCATCAAATCAATGGGATGAATTACATTCATGGTGTACTCCGTACTTAAAGATAGAGAAGAGATGACTATTAAGTAGCCGGTGGACAATAAATCGTTTGAAGGACTTCAATGACCTGACGCGCAGCATCCCCGTATACCTGGTAATAAACTGTTTGTGCTTCTTTGCGGGTACTTACCAAGCCGGCTTCGCGCAAGTTGGCCAAGTGTTGCGAAAGGGCAGACTGGCTAAGGGGAACTTTGGCGTTGAGTTCCCCTACCGAAAGCTCTCCCTCCAGTAAAGTACAAACAATCATAAGGCGATTCTTATTGGCCAGTACCTTGAGTAAATTGGCTGCCTGGGAGGCGTTGATCTGCATTTCATCAAAGGATTGCATCATGGTGTGTAGGGCTCACAAGAAGTTCGATTTTATTATATTAGAAAACTCTAATTTAGAAAATATTAAATTAGATCAATTTAATATTAAAGCAAGGGTAACTCTAAAAAGATGCTATATCTACTGACATCTTTTGGCAGGAAGGACCGGTAGTATGACTCACCGTCTGAGAAGAAAGAATGCATGACAATAACCGATGAATTTTCGGTCAGTTTTGCGAATTTGATGACGACTTGGCGTAGCAATCATTGAAAAATCCTAAGGAACAAAAAGTCATGACATTAGCATCCCAACCTGTAAAGCAACGTCTTCATATCATTTTATTGGGGGTAGATGACGTTGCAAAATCTGCAGCTTTTTACGAAGCACTAGGCTGGAAGCGCGCGCCGACAAGCCATGCCGGCTTTGTAAAATTTGATCTGGGGGGCTTTGCCCTGGCGTTAATTTCCAGGGCTGATCTTGCCACGGATGCGCTTGCGCCAAATGTACAAGGCTCGGGTTTTTCGGGTGTGGCATTAATTCATTTGGTTCGCAATGCAGACGAAGTTGCGCTCACTTTAGCGCGCGCCGTTGAAGCCGGTGGAACACTGGTAAAACCTGCCACCAAAACCCAATGGGGCACCGCAGGTTATTTCCGTGATCCCGATGGACATTTATTTGAAGTTGACCATGAAGATGTTTGGGTATTCGATGAAAATGATCAACTCGTTGTTGAATAATTAACCCTTCACTATGATAAATAAAAATGGCAATTATTATGAAATTTGGAATGCAGGCGGTACTCACCGCACAACCAGGCAAAGGTACTCAGTTGGCGGATTTAATGCTAGAAGCATCAAAATTGGTCAGTAATGTGAGTGGTTGTGAAATTTATATTGTGCAGCGTGCAATTGCAGATATGGATAAAATTTTGATCACTGAGGTCTGGACAGATCAAGCTGCACATCAAGCCTCGCTGACAGATCCGGCTGTACGTGAATTAATTGGCCGTGCGCGGCCTTTGATTGCCGGGATGGAGCATCAGCTTGCAGCGCCCTTAGGTGGCAAGGGCTTGTAGTATTTTTATTGGCAGATATTTTCAATAAAAAAATTATCGCTCATCGAATTAAAAACCTATTCGCTATCGGGTGTTGTATTCAAATACATCAATGATGCTGTTTAAATAATAAAATAATAATTATTGCTAAAAGTATAAAGGATAGGCTTTTCCAAAATAGTGCGGGGTTTCGCTCCATTAGCGGAGGCCGCGCTTTATTTAAAAACGCTTGATTGGGGTGACGCAAATCGTGGATGAATTCTGACAGCTCCTGATAGCGTTTATAAGGGTTTGGATGTACGGCTTTTTTAAGTGCATCGTCTATCCAAACTGGAATTTCCCGCTCATCGTCTAATACACTCTTATAGCTCAAGCGGTTTTGCGCCGCCTTGGTTCTTGCTTGCGCAACTTTTGCGCCATAAGGCAGTTTCCCGCTTAGCATTTGATAGGTAATAACACCCAGCGAAAAAATGTCTGAGGCGTTGGTGCCGTTTTCTCCCAGAAAATATTCGGGCGCACTGTATTGTGCTGTGCCCAGTAAATGTTGTTGCTCGGTGATGGTGGATATTTCCCTGACACCGGCGACACGGGTAGAACCAAAATCGATAATTTTTACCGTACCGGTAGTATCTATCATGATATTTTCAGGACGTAAATCCTGATGCAGCATTTCCTTGCGATGAAATGCAAGTAAACCTTTGGCAATTTGTTCCACTATGCCGCGCACGGTTTCCAAATCAGGCTTGGGGTTGTCAATCAGCCACTGTGTTAGCGTTTGGCCTTCAATATATTCAGTCACAATGTAAATATAATTTCGTTTGCGTGTTTGCAAGCAGGGCTTTAATACATAGGCACTGTTAATACGCCGGGCAATCCATTCCTCCATTAAAAATCGCTCCAGGTAAGCCGTATCTGCACGCAAGTCAATGGAAGGCGTTTTAATAACAACCTGTTGATTGGTTTCCGAATCTTTTGCCAAATACACATGGCTTCGGCTGGTGGCGTACAGTTCGCGGATAATTTGGTAACCGTCGAACTGACTGCGTGCCTCTAAAATCGGCGGAAAGGGCAGGTCATTGAGTTGTTCATAAAGGTCATTGGCGTCGGTGGTCGCCAGCTCATCCAGTCTTACTATCTGTATCGTAAGGTTGTCATCGCTGCCTTGCCTATAAGCTTCGGTAACAATTTCTTTGGTTGCCTTGTTTAAATCATCCTGGTGCGAGGAAATACTTCGGATAATAAAATCATGGGCGACAAATTCGTAAACACCGTCTGTTGCCAATATAAATATATCGCCTTTTTGGATGGCTATTGCCTGATAATCAATATCGACCTGTGAATGAATTCCCAGTGCGCGGCTTAAATAGCTCTCTGTTTCGCTCACCCAATGACGATGATCTTTTGTCAGTTGTTCCAATATGTTATTGCGCAGGCGGTAAATACGTGAATCGCCTACATGGAGAATATGTGCTGTAGTTGATTTAATAATCAGTGCGCTGAGCGTACAGACGTAACCGCGGTCTTTATCGTAGCGATACTGGCTTTGTTGTGTAAGGTTGTGCAACCAGGAATTGGTTGCGGTAATAACTTGCAGTGCGGAATTTTTTACCGAGTTGGCTTCGGAGGTACAGAAATAATCCTCCAAAAAACTTTTAATGGCCGTTTCGCTGGCAATTTGGCTGACGTTGCTGCTGCTGATTCCATCGGCGAGCGCAATGGCCGCACCCTTTAAGCCAAGGTGTGGCTCTTTTGGGATAACAATACCAAAAAAATCCTGATTAACATCTTTGCGGCCCTTGTCGGAGCATTGTCCAACGGCGAGCTTTAATTGGCTTGGCATAAGTTAAACAGTCTTGTCTCTATAAGTTGGCTTAACACCCCGGCGTTTTTCACCAGGATGTTAAGCGTGCTTGCGAATATATCAGGCGTGACGCTTAGGTGCTGTTTTAACGTGCGTACTGTAAAGCGTCAGGCCCGTAAATGCCAACCCGCCCACCAGGTTGCCCAGGGCGGTTGGAATTTCATTCCAGATAAAGTAATCAGCGATGGAGAAATGACCGCCCATAATCAAGGCGAAGGGGAACAAAAACATATTGACGACTGAGTGCTCAAACCCCATAAAGAAGAACAGGAAAACAGGCATCCACATGGCGATAACCTTACCGCTTACGGTAGTGGAAATCATGGCGCCAACAACACCCAGGGATACCATCCAATTGCACAGCATGCCGCGAATAAATATCGTCATCCAACCATCAAAACCATATTTTGCATAACCGAGTGTACGCGCTTCCCCAATGCCCGCCACTTTCTTGCCGACCGCATCTGATTCCACATTAAAACCGTAAGTGAAAATAAAGGCCATCATAAAGGCAACGGTAAGCGCACCTGCAAAGTTGCCTAAAAATACCAGCCCCCAATTTCGTAAAACACCGGAAGCTGTTACACCGGGGCGCTTGTCAAGTAGAGCCAAAGGCGTAAGTACAAATACGCCGGTTAATAAATCAAAGCCCATTAAATAAAGCATGCAGAAGCCGACTGGAAACAAAATTGCACCCAGTAAAAATACACCAGTTTGTACGGCAACGGTCACTGCGAATACAGCTGCTAATGCCAAAATTGCACCTGCCATATAGGCACGTATAAGTGTGTCACGGGTGGACATGAATATTTTGGATTCACCGGCATCCACCATTTTTGTTGCAAATTCAGAGGGAACTAAATAAGACATAAGGTTTACTCGCTTCAACTATTGAAAGGCCAACACATTGCAAAATTTTATTTACAAGGGTGGTATAGCAACGCTCATGCCCAAATGGATGTGGGCTAAAAAATTCAGGTAATTTCAATAAGATTTTTGGTATTGATTGGATTTCTAAGATGATTTATTTATTTTTTGTGCGTTTGTGGTGCACATTATTTGTCAGGGTAGTGAATTGATAAAAATGTGTGCGATTAATGTGAATTAATTTGATGCGTAAAATTAAGCCCTGAGTGAAATTTTGCTCTATTTTGGAACAAACTGGTTCAGGTAGAACGTTGGACCGGCTATCCTGTGCCCAAAACCCGGTGTTAGCGCGTATAATGCCCGCCTTTTCCAGGACTCATTCAAGGCCGTATCATGACTGTTCGTACCCGTATAGCCCCATCACCTACCGGTGACCCGCACGTAGGCACCGCCTATATTGCGCTCTTCAACTTGTGCTTTGCCCGCCAGCACGGCGGTCAATTTTTATTGCGCATTGAAGATACTGACCAGACTCGCAGCACTCCCGAATCTGAGCAGGCGATTCTGGATAGCCTGCGTTGGTTAGGTCTGGACTGGGATGAAGGCCCGGATGTCGGCGGCCCACACGGCCCTTATCGCCAAAGCGAGCGCATGGATATCTATGGTAAATACGCCCTGGAGCTGGTGGAAAAAGGCCACGCCTTTTATTGCTTTGCCTCGGCCGAAGAGTTGGACGAAATGCGTCGCGAGCAAATAGCGCGTGGTGAAACCCCCAAGTACGATGGCCGCGGGTTAAAACTTTCTGCGGAAGAGGTGCAGACCAAGCTCAATGCAGGCGAGCCTTATGTTATCCGCATGAAGCTTCCGGAAGAGGGCATCTGCGAAATTGACGATATGCTGCGCGGCAAAATTGAAATCGAATGGGCGCAGGTCGATATGCAGGTGCTGCTTAAGGCCGACGGTATGCCCACTTACCATCTCGCCAACGTGGTAGATGATCACTTGATGCAAATCACTCACGTGATTCGCGGCGAAGAGTGGATCAACTCCGCGCCCAAGCATTTAAAGCTGTATGAATATTTTGGTTGGCAGGCGCCGGTGCTCTGCCATCTGCCACTGTTGCGCAACCCGGATAAGTCCAAGCTCAGCAAGCGTAAAAACCCGACCAGTATTCTCTATTACAAGCGCATGGGCTATCTGCCGGAGGCGGTGCTCAACTATCTGGGGCGTATGGGTTGGTCTATGCCGGACGAGCGCGAAAAATTTACCCTGGCAGACATGCAGGAGCACTTTGATCTCAAGCGCGTGTCCCTGGGCGGCCCGATTTTTGATGTGGAAAAACTCAACTGGTTAAACAGCCTGTGGATTCGCGAGAACTTCACTATCGAACAATTGGCAGAACGCCTGCACGACTGGGCATTCAATAAAGAAATGCTGTTGCAAGCCTTGCCCCATGCCCAATCGCGCATGAACACCCTGAGCGATTTCGCACCTTTGGCCAGCTTTTTGGTGTCCGGCATGCTGAACCTGGGTGAGGCTAATTTCTCAGCTAACAAGCTCGATATCGAAAAACAGAAGGAATACTTACAGTTCGCTCTATGGCGTATGGAAGCCCTGCGTTTTTGGGAGCGCGACAATATTTTTAATGAGCTGAAACTGCTGGCAGACCAAATGGGCATCAAACTTAAAGAGGCGCTCGCACCTGTTTTTGTAGCTATTGCAGGCACCACCGCTTCTTTCTCGGTGGTGGATTCCATGCAGATTATCGGCCCCGACTTGAGCCGTGCCCGCTTGCGCCATGCCGTAAATGCCCTGGGTGGCTTCGGCAAAAACAAGCAAAAAGAACTGGATAAGATATACGCCAAGCTGGGAGAGGCAGCAGACACCGCCGAGCCAGCCCCGGCGGTTGCAGCAACTCCCGCTCAATAGTTAACCGCTTGATTCGCCTGAAAATAACGGGAGTGGGCAAGGGATGTTTTCCTTGACACTCCCCCATCGGCTGCATACAATGCGCCCCGCTTCAGGACGAAGCCCAGGCAAGACTTTGGGGCTATAGCTCAGCTGGGAGAGCGCTTGCATGGCATGCAAGAGGTCAGCGGTTCGATCCCGCTTAGCTCCACCAAATACAAAAACCCGTATGTTGAAAGACATACGGGTTTTTTATTTGCTCGGTTATACCGGGTGAGGATTGCTGATGCAGCTCACAAACCAGTACGGGTGCATCATTTTTTTAAATAGGGTAGAGATCATAAGGAATAAGGATCAAACCATAAACTTTTATCATCAAGCGGCGTCAGCTTGGGAAGTGTGGGGTTTTGCAGCCTTATCACCGTCCGGTTTTTTAAGTTAGCCTTGGTAATTACATCTTGCACAGTGGGGTCGCTTAAAAAGTATTTCTCAAAACTGCCGTCTTCTATCGCTATACGTAAACCTTTTTCAATATTCCTGGCGAGTTCAGTGTTTGATTTATTGACGAAAAAATAGAATGGATTGGGATAAATCAGCAATAGATTTTTTTCAACTTCCAGCTCAAGGTTGGGGTACCGTTTTATTTCGCCCCAGGGCTCGTGCGCACCACGCGGGAATGCATCAAATCGTCCGCCGTCCAACATAAAAAACATACCGTCGTACTTAAGTACTTTAACCACATTCAGGCCATTGGCGAGCAACACATCTGTATCAGCCCAAAAGCGGCCCGAGGCCAAAGATACACGCCGCAAATCTTCAATAGTGCGTATCCCGTCAAATTTAGATTGGGTACCTTTTTTAATCATTAGCACGCGATAACCCAACAAACCCCTGTACATCGGAATGCGAATGGGCAACATGCGATCTTCAAACTCGTTGGTCGATGCATACCAGCAAATGTCCAACTGATTTTCAGAAATCATTTCAATAATACGTGCTTCAGTATTTGTAGGAGTTGAATCCTCCCACTCATATTTTTCAGGGATTTTTGATAAAGCAAGTTTGAGCAGGCCTTTTGCATAAGTTGGGATACCGCCATCTCCTGATACCATCCGCAAAGGCTTGGCGTGCGATTGTAGCGATAGCATCAGCAGGCAAAATACTACCCCCCAAACGCTAAATCTGGCGAAATGATCGGTGGAAAATGATGATCGCGTCATTTGTCTTATACCTTGGGTTGTGATTGCTTTAACTTTAGCTCATCAGGCAAATGTGTGTCGCTTTTTTCTCCAAAAAGATAAATAGGACGGAATAGGCGTTCTTCCTACCCCGGTGATGTTTTAGCAATCTACTGTATTGCAAGGGCGCATGAGTTTTTCCGGTATTCCATATGCTCAAAGATTTGGTGCCTTATACCCGTGACCTGTGGATATAATGCTGTTTTTAACTTTCACTCAATCCAATAACAAACAATAACCACGACAAATAAACCCTATGCAAACCAACAACTCCCCCTTTCGCGTACTTTTTGCCAGCCTGATCGGTACCACCATAGAATTTTTCGACTTCTATATATACGCCACTGCCGCTGTACTGGTCTTCCCCACCTTATTCTTTCCTCAGGGTGATGCCACTATTGCAACCCTGCAATCGCTGGCGACCTTTGCCCTGGCGTTTTTTGCCCGGCCCATAGGCTCGGCATTGTTTGGTCATTACGGGGATCGTATCGGTCGCAAGGCCACACTGGTTGCAGCCTTGATGACTATGGGGGTGTCCACCGTGCTAATCGGTTTATTGCCTTCATACGCATCCATAGGAATTGCTGCGACGGTTTTATTGTGTTTGTGCCGCATAGGTCAGGGTATAGGCCTGGGTGGTGAATGGGGCGGTGCAGTGCTTTTGGCAATTGAGAATGCACCTGCCAATAAACGTGCTTTCTACGGCATGTTCCCGCAATTGGGTGCGCCTATCGGTTTTATATGTTCTACCGGGGTATTTTTATTGCTTACCCACAATTTAAACGATGCTGATTTTCTTCGTTGGGGTTGGCGTATTCCGTTTATTGCAAGCGCCTTATTGGTTATTGTTGGTTTGTATGTACGTTTGAGCCTGGAAGAAACACCGGCATTCAAACAAGCCATTGACACCCATAAGCGTGTGCGTGTCCCTATGTTGACGGTATTGACGCAGCATACACGGGTGCTGATCCTGGGTGCCTTTCTGGCGATAGCCGCATTCGTTGTGTTTTACATCACCACTGTGTTTTCCCTGGGGTGGGGAACCGGCACATTGGGGTACACTCGTGAAGAATTTTTAATACTGCAATTGTACGCCGTGTTTGCGATGGTGATATTCATTTGGTTGTCTTCACTGGCAGCAGACAAAATAGGCCGCCGCGCCATGTTAATGATGGCGGGTGTTGCGGTTATGTTATTTGGATTCAGTTTTGCGCCTTTACTAAACACCGGTTCAAGTTCGGGTGTTTTAATGATGCTGACCTTGGGCTTTAGCGTAATGGGTTTAACTTACGGTTCACTGGGCACTGCGCTTGCAGAAGTTTTTCCGACAGAAGTGCGATACACAGGTGCATCGCTCAGCTTTAACCTGGCAGGAATTATCGGCGCATCCCTGACACCGGCTATTGCGAGCTGGCTAGGTATGAACTTCGGTATCGCATCGGTGGGTTATTACATTGCAATAGCGGGACTGTTAACGCTGCTCGCTGCTTTTTCGCTATCGAATGCCCTGGGTAAATAATCCGGGTTTCGCGCTGTTCAGCTGTGTTTGCGATGTACCTGAATACAGGAAATTACACTGAATACAACCAATAGAAATGCGACGGTTTCAAGCCATGTTGGAAGCCGTTGCTCCCACAAAAAACCATACATAAGCGCAAACAGGGTTTCAAATAAAATCATCTGTCCGACCAATGTCAATGGCAGAAGTCGGCTCATTTTATTCCACAATGCATTGCCCATAATGGATGCGAGCATTCCAACGCCAATGCATACCCCCACGAATTTTGCCCATTCCACATGGCTGTGATGGGCCGTATTAAAAACCAAGCAAAGAGGAAGCAGGATAATGGCTTGCGCACCTGTCGCAATACCGACCAGCAAGTTCCAATGGTGAATCGAAATATTATCAAGGCGACTGAGCCATCGGCTGTTGCTTACGGCGTAGCTTGTCCATGAAACAAGTGCGCCCAGGGCACAACAAAGCCCGGCGATTTGCACAGCAAGCGTTTGCGAGAATGGATTTGCAATTGCCTGCCATCCTATACAGATGGCGCCGAGCGCACAGAAAAATAAGGACGGCAGCAATTTTTTGAGTGGGACAGCACCGCGATCCCTACTGCCGATAATGGTTACGGCAACGGGAAGGAAGCCAATAATAAGCGATGTCATCGCTATGCCGCCAAGCTGTACAGCGCTGGCCAGCAGTAGGTAATAAAGCGTATTGCCGGTAAGGGCAAGCCAACCCAGCGCCAGCCATATTGTCGGTGTGAGCTTGCAGGTTATTTTTTGCCAACGGGGCAGGATGAATAGCAATGACATTGCTCCAAAGGCAAGATAGCGGCCTACCGTAAGTTGCAGGGGCGAAAACGCGCTCACCAGTTCGGGCGCCAGGAACACCAGCCCCCAGAGCGCTCCCGCTCCGATTCCGCAGGCAATACCGGTTAAGGTTGAACCGGAGCTTGGTTGAAGGCTCATGGCTTGGGGGTTTCTCAAATACAGGTGATTGCGATTTTATATTGATTCGCTGTGATTATTCTTTGTCGGGTGCCATCCAGAGATTTGAAGCGATAGCGCTTGCGCAATACCCGCTTGAAATGGAGCGCTAAAATCTAAACGCGTTACATCTTTTGTATTTTGTCGGCAGTGATGTTGGCAATTGATGTACAACCGGAGAGCGCCATGGCAACACGCATTTCATTTTTAAAAATGTCCAGGATTTCAGTCACCCCCGTTTTCTGCCGTGCGGCAAGTGCATAGACCCAGGGTCTGCCGATCATAACGCCTTTGGCACCTGATGCAAGTGCCCGCACTACATCTAATCCGCTGCGAATACCGCTGTCCATCAGGATTGTTAAATCATCGCCTACGGCGTCTGCAATTTTGGGTAAGGCTTTGATGGATGAAAGGGCGCCGTCTAATTGACGCCCGCCATGATTGGATACGATGATTCCGTCAGCACCAATTTGATTTGCAAGTTTTGCATCTTCAGGATCGAGGATTCCTTTGATAACAAAATTTCCGTCCCATTCCTGGCGGATGCGGTCTATATCTTTCCAGGTCACTGTCGGGTCGAAATTTTTTGCGAGCCAACTCCAAAATTCATCAATCCCCGCGTTTTCACCGAGCACAGGTGCAATGTTACCGAGTGTATGCGGGCGGCCAAACAAACCGACATTCCACGCCCAATGGGGGCACGTCATAATTTGGCCAATACGGGTCAGCTTGCGTTGCAACAGGGTTCCGGAGGAAAGGCCCGACCTCATATCTCGGTAACGTGTTGCAGGTACCGGCATATCAACGGTAAACAATAAAGTGTTTGATCCGGCTGCTTTTGCTCGCGCTAAAATTTCGCGTAAAAAGCCACGATCTTTAATCATATAAAGTTGAAACCAGATTGGATTTTGTACGCCTGCGCGGACTTCATTAATTGAGCAAGCCGAAACTGTGGACAAGCAGAAGGGCACACCGGCTTCTTCTGCTGCTTGTGCCGCCTGGACTTCGCCACGGCGCGCATTTAAGCCTGCGATACCTATGGGCGATAAACCCAGCGGCATTGCGTAATCCTGGCCAAATAAGCTTGTGGATGTTGATATTGATGATACGTCTTGCAAGACACGTTGGCGTAATGCAATCGTCTGTAAATCAGCGCTGTTATTACGCAGGGTTGTTTCACTAAACGCACCGCCATCTATGTATTCAAACAGAAAATGTGGGAGGCGTTTACGTGCGAGCTTACGATAATCATCAATACTGGCCAAAATCATTTGCTGAGAGTCTCTGGGGTTTTTGTTGAATTATTTTTGCAAATTATTATTGAAGGTTTACAAACATGCCGCCGTCTGTGAGGACCGAAGCACCGGTAACGTAGTCTGCAAGATCAGAGGCTAAAAACACCACTACTTTTGCTATGTCATCGGGAACGCCCAGTCGCCCAAGCGGAATTCGCTTTTCCATGTAGGAACGTTTTTCCGGATTGCTTAAGTCATCTCTATTGATATCGGTTTGGATTGTACCCGGCATAACAGAATTGCAGCGGATGCCGTATTTACCCAAGGCAATCGCACTGGATTGCATTAATGAGTGAACGCCTGCTTTGGTCGGTGTGTAATGGGTTTGCATTTCACCACCGACGAGTGCAGAAATAGAACTGATGGCAATGATTGAACCGCCCCGGCCATTTCCATCTTTCCCCTGGTTGACCATTTGTTGGGCTGCTGCCTGGCACATGTAGTAAGCGCCCAGAAGATTAACATCCATGGTTCTGCGCAAAATGTCTGCCGGCATGTCCAAAAAACTGTGAAACGGGCAGATACCGGCGTTTGATACAAATACGTCTAACCCGCCAAAGTTTTCTACTGCGGCATTTATAAATCCTGTTGCAGATAACGGGTCTGCAACATCACCTTCAAACAAAAAGACACGGCGCCCCAGGTTTTTAATTTCCTGGATTAAGCTGGATGCCGCTTCCGGGTCTTGAAAACCGTTGATACCGATGTCGGCCCCGTGGGACGCACAGATTAATGCGGTTGCGCGTCCGATTCCGCGTGTAGCGCCGGTGATTAAGATTCTTTTATCCTGCAATAACATTGAGTATCTACCTGTTACATTTAATTATTTATTGATGTTTTATTAATCCATCCATATTCAGCGGAGATAGCATTCGCCGTTGCGATTACACTGTGCTTAAGCTCATCCATACGGCTGTCATCCATATATTGTGCTGCGGAGGCCACACTGATTGAGCCGATAATTTTGTCAGCAGCATTGCGTACAGGCGCTGCAACACAACGTATGCGGTCTTCGTTTTCTTCCAGGTCAAAAGCACAGCCCTGGTTACTGTAAATTCTCATTCGTTCAAGCCAGCTTTCCATATTGGTGTGGTATTGGCTTTGTTCCTGGTTATAAATAGTCTCAAGTTGCGCACTGGTATGGTCGAGTAAAAGCGCTTTTCCCAAACCTGTAGAACTCAGGGGTTGGCGCTCGCCGATGCGGGAGCTGATTTCAATGCGGCGCGATCCAGAAATTTTGTCGAGATAGAGCACCTTGTCGTTGTCCAAAACACCCAAATGAACCGTGTCACCGGTTGCCATAGCCAGCAGCGCAATATGTTCATAAGCCACTCTCGGCAAACTCAATTGTTGAGATGCCTTGTGGCCAAGCTCAATAAGCTTTGTTCCCAGGCTGTATCCGACTCGTGGGGTGAAATTCAAAAAGCGTTGCTCAACCATAGTCGTTGCCAGGCGGTGCGCAGTTGTTTTGGAAAGGCCCAAAGAATTAGCGATATCCAAAAGATTGACTGTGCCCTTAGCTACCAGAGACAAAACCTCCAAACCTCTCAATAGGGTTTGGGCGCCCGGAAGCCCCTTTCCACGCACTTCCTCACCAGTCTCAATAGTCGGTTCAATCTCATTCATTTGTTTCACCTTTAGGTATTGCATTTCATAATGTGGAATCACAATGTCTATGTCAATGAAAACGGGCAATTAATAATATTTAATAGGTTGCCATTGACGGTATTTGTTTCATTATGTAGGATCAAATTCTATATAGTGGAACAAAATTGTGAGTGTCATTCTTGATTGCGGAATAGGCAGCTCAATTAATGTCTGGTTAGCCTGGTGAAATAATGTCTATAAAAAGACCCAAGATTAAGCAAGTTCGAGCGCTGGTTATTAACGGTGGTGAAGGTGGCGGCGGCGCTGATTACCATGACCAGGGCGAAGGTCATTGGATTGATAATCACATAGCCACCTCCATGGGCAGGTATCCGGAGTACCGTCAAAGCCGCAAAAGCTTTGGTATCAATGTACTCGGCACTTTGGTTGTAGAAATCGAATGTGACGATGGAACCGTGGGTTTTGCAGTAACCACCGGCGGCGAACCGGCGGCTTATATCGTAGAAAAACACTTTGCACGTTTTCTTGAAGGGCGCGATCCTTTTGATTACGAAACCATTTGGGACCAGATGTATTTTGCATCCCAATATTACGGACGCAAAGGCTTGGTCGTTAATGCAATATCCGGTGTTGATCTCGCCTTATGGGATTTGATGGGCCGTTTACGGGGTGAGCCGGTATATCGCTTATTAGGTGGGGCTGTTCGCAACGAGTTGCAGTTCTATGCCACGGGGGCACGCCCCGACCTGGCAAAACAAATGGGTTTTATCGGCGGTAAATTGCCTTTGTACCATGGCCCGGTTGAGGGTGATGAGGGCTTGCAGAAAAATATTGCCCTGCTTGCCGATATGCGTGCGAAATGCGGCGATGATTTCTGGTTAATGTATGACTGCTGGATGGCACTTGATGTGAATTACGCAACTCGGCTTGCACATGCATGCCATGAGTATGGATTGAAGTGGATCGAGGAAGCTATTTCTCCCGATGATTATTGGGGCTACCAGCAACTTAAAAAACAAGTTCCGCCCGGCATGCTCGTCACTACCGGTGAACATGAATCCACGCGCTGGGGTTTTCGCATGCTGATGGAAATGGAATGTTGTGATCTTATCCAGCCAGATGTGGGTTGGTGTGGTGGTGTCACCGAGCTGTTAAAAATTTCGGCCATGGCCGATTCGCGCGGTGTGATGGTTGTTCCCCACGGGTCATCGGTCTACAGCTATCACTTTGTCATTACTCGCCACAATTCTCCTTTTGCTGAATTTTTGATGATGGCTCCCAAAGCCGATCATGTTGCTCCGATGTTTCATCCTCAATTATTGGGAGAGCCGGTTCCGGTGAATGGACGAATGAATGTTTCCGCGTTGGATAAGCCGGGGTTTGGTGTGGAGTTGAATCCGGATGTCAAACTCTATCGGCCCTATATCCGCTAATTTTTCTAACCTGCTTTGCTTTTTTTGGATAAATAAAATTTATGAAATTTTGTCGTTTTGGCCCCAAGGGCTCAGAAAAACCCGGTGTAATTGATGCTGAAGGTCGCCTGCGCGATTTGAGTTCAATCACCTCAGATATTAATGCTGATCAGGTTCGACTCTCAAAACTTGCCCGACTGCTTGCTCATGATGTTGATGCCTTGCCGGTGGTTGAAGGCAACCCTCGTATAGGTATCCCTGTTGCAGGAATCGGAAAAATTATTGCGATAGGTTTGAATTATGCCGACCACGCTGCTGAATCGAATTTACCGGTTCCTCCCGAACCTATATTTTTTACGAAAGCGATCACTTCCCTCAATGGTCCTTACGATGACGTTATGAAACCTCGTGACGCTACCAAGATGGATTGGGAAGTGGAGCTGGGTGTGATTATCGGAAAAACCTGTCGCTATGTAGAAGAAGCCGATGCCTTATCTCACATTGCCGGTTACACATTGGTTAACGATATATCCGAACGTGCCTTTCAAAAAGAGCGCGGAACCCAATGGGTCAAAGGTAAAGGCTGCGATAATTTTTGCCCGACAGGTCCGTACCTTGTAACAGCAGATGAAATTGCTGATCCGCAAAATCTGGATATGTCGCTGTCGGTTAACGGTGTGCGCATGCAAACCGGAAATACCCGAACCATGATTTTCAATGTGGCCCAGTGCATCAGTTATGTATCGCGCTTTATTACGCTGGAACCGGGTGACCTCCTGATAACAGGTACTCCGCCGGGTGTAGGTGAAGGTAAAAAGCCGAATCCCGTCTATTTGAATGTCGGCGATGAAATCACCCTGAGCATTTCCAAACTCGGCGAGCAACGCCAAACTGTAACAGAGTTCAGTTTAGAAAATCAGGTAGTGCTAGCATGATATTTTCAAATCGATTTAACGGGCGTAACGCAATCGTTACCGGTGGTGCTTCCGGCCTTGGTAAAGCCGTTGCAGCGCGCATTGTTGCCGAAGGCGGCACAGTGGTTTTGTGGGATCTCAATGAAAAAAATCTTGATATTGCCCAAGGTGAAACCGGTGCAAAAGGTGTCATAGCCGTCGATGTATCGAATCACGATCACGTTGCCAATGCGGTGAAGAAGTCAGCTGAAATTCTCGGCAAGATAGATATTTTGATTAATGCCGCCGGTATCACCGGTGCAACTCAACCCGTGTGGGAGTTTCCCACAGATTCCTGGTTGCGCGTCATGGATATAAATCTGAATGGATTATTCTACTGTTGTCGATATGTTGTGCCGCACATGCTGGCAAACAATTATGGCCGTATAGTGAATATCGCATCTGTTGCCGGTAAAGAAGGTAACCCAAATGCAAGTGCTTATTCTGCTTCTAAAGCCGGCGTTATTGGATTGACCAAATCACTCGGCAAAGAGTTGGCAACTAAAAATGTAATTGTTAATGCTTTAACACCGGCAACCTTTGATAGCCCCATTCTGGAACAGCTTCCGCAGTCGCAGGTGGATTACATGCGCTCAAAAATTCCAATGGGTCGATTGGGTCTTATTGATGAATCTGTTGCCATGGTGTGTTTTATGGCATCGGAAGAATGTTCGTTTACCACTGCTTCGGTGTTTGATACATCCGGTGGAAGAACAACCTATTAGTGAAACAATATTACTTTTCCATAGATTAGCTTTTTAACTCCATAGCCTGGCCTGACGACTAGGTTGTTATGGAAGCTTGAGCGCTGTATTACAGCGCTCCTTTTTATTAGGGAACCTCTGAAAAATTAGCTTGTTTGCTCCGGTGTCGTTAAATTTGTTCTCAAAATGCTCATTTATTTCAATAAACTCCGCTTTTTCGAACAAATTTGCCTAGTCAGCGCTGCACCGCAAACATTTTTCAGCGGCTCCTTAGGGTAATTACAATAAAATTAAGCTTTAAATAAACGACATTAAGCTTTAGATAACCAAATTAAGCTTTAGATAAATAGTCTGGATGATTCTCCACTTAATAAAAATAACGAGGGTAGACTTATGCTTGCATTACGGTGTGTAGATGCCCATATGCATTTATGGGATCTGAATAATCTGCGATATCCATGGCTGATGCCCCCATTTTCTGATAGTGGGCCTAATGGCAGTGTTGCTGCGATTGCCAAAAATTATGAACTCAGTGATTATTTTCGTGATGCTGAGCATTTTTCAATTGAAAAGATCGTTCATATTGAGGCAGGTGCGCATCCCGATGATGCCTTGAATGAAACAAAATGGTTACAGTCGATTGCAGATACCAAGCAAGTTGCGCTTGCGATTGTCGCTCATGCGCAATTAAATAGCGGCAATGTTGAGGCCCTGCTGGATGCGCACTCCCAATATAAAAATGTACGCGGTATCCGTCATATTCTTAATTGGCATCCGGATTCAAATAAAAGCTATACAGAAAAAAATCTGCTGGATGATCCTGCATTCAAGCTGGGGTACAGCCTTCTTGAAAAATACCAACTTTCATTCGATTTACAAATATATCCCAACCAAATGCAGCAAGCATTTGCGTTGTGTAAAGCATTTCCAAATACAAATGTAATTATTAATCACCTGGGTATGCCTGTGGATCGTGATGAAGAAAGCATTCGCAGTTGGGAAAAAGGCATGCAGTTGTTAAGCACACTCCCGCATGTTGCGGTAAAAGTTTCGGGCTTGGGATTTATAGATCGCTCCTGGTCGAGTGCCTCGGTGAAGACCTTGATATTGCAAGTCATAGATTGGTTCGGTACAGACCGTGTTTTATTTGCAAGTGATTTTCCAACGGATAAATTATTTAATCCCTTTTCTCAGGCATTCAATGCCTATCACATGATTACCCACTCTTTCAGTGCCAGTGAACGCGAGTTAATGTTCGCTGCAAATGCTGAACGAACCTACAGAATATAACGAGGCGTATTGTGACTCCAGATCCCATTTTAGGCGTGTTTTTTCATTGGCTTGGCGGCTTATCTTCTGCAAGTTTCTACGTTCCCTACAAGCGTATCCGCGGTTGGTCATGGGAAATATTTTGGCTGACGGGTGGAGTTTTTTCCTGGCTTATCGCTCCCTGGCTTTTTGCCAGTATCCAGACAAATGATTTGATAAATGTACTGGTTTCGGTTCCCGCCAAGACGCTGCTTTGGTGTTATTTTTGGGGTGGAATGTGGGGTATCGGTGGCCTGGCATTTGGGTTGACCATGCGCTACCTGGGGTTGTCGCTGGGCATGGCGCTTGCGCTGGGTATCACAACCGTAATTGGTACCATGGGGCCGCCGATTTTTAACGGAACCTTAGGCTCATTAAGTTCGACCGCAAGCGGAAAAATTACCTTGTTTGGTATAGCGCTTGTACTGGTCGGCATTTTCTTTGTTGCGAAAGCCGGTCGGGCAAAGGAAAAGCAATTACAGGAAAATAAACCAGATATAGAGCGAGATGAATTTAATTTGCGCAAAGGTGTGCTTATCGCTATTTTTTCCGGTGTGATGTCTTCATGTTTTGCTTTTGGCCTTGATGCAGGCGAGCCTATTCGCAATGCATCGGCGTTGGCAGGTACATCACAATGGTGGAAGGGATTGCCGGTATTGTGTGTCATCCTGGCCGGCGGATTCACTACCAATTTAATCTGGTGCATTTATCTTATTCGAAAAAATAAATCGGCAAACCAGTGGTTTAAAAAAACAGACACTATTGCCAAGCCAGCCAATTCTCTCTCTTTGAATTATTTCCTCGCTGCCCTTGGCGGCACCCTTTGGTATTTCCAATTCTTTTTTTACACCATGGGCGAAAGTCAAATGGGTCGCTTTGCCTTTTCAAGCTGGTCTTTGCATATGGCGTCGATCATTTTGTTTTCTACCATCTGGGGTTTTGTGTTATCTGAATGGAAAGGCACAAAAGCAAACACCAAGGCCATGGTTTGGCTTGGCATTTTTACCCTGGTTTTATCCACCGTTATTATTGGTGTGGGCAATTCGCAGGCGGGAGCTTAACAACAAAATCCTCCACACCTGAAGGCCGAAGTTGTTGGCATATTTCTGAAAGTAAAAAACCAGATGATGTGGTTTTTTTATGGAAGGATTTTTGGGGCCTAAGGTGTTGGTAAGGTATCGCAAGAAGGGTGTTATCGTAACTGGCTATCCTTGCTGCCGCGGCGATTGATGCTGGTAAACCTGGTTTCTTCCTGGTCATGCTCGGTTTGACATTTTACGCACAGGCGCACACCGGGTAATGCTTTACGACGCGCCACAGGGATACTGGTGCCGCACTCCTCACAATGCGTTAAGCTTTTGCCGTCGGGCAAGCGACTGCGCACCCACTTGACAGCATCTTCTACGCTTGCATCAATTTGATCTTGCACTGCACCATCACGGGACCAGCCACCAGCCATACAAACCTCCGCAAAAAAGTAACCGTAATTTTGTTGATCACCAGGATTACTGCTTGGGCTGCCCATTATTGGAAAAGTTCGGTTTACGGTGCTATGAGGGCATTTAATCAGGCCTGCTGGCCAGTTCCTCTTCAATGAAATTAAGTGCTTCATCAATCAGCACCAACATGGCGTGCTTGGCGCGTTCAGGGTCACGGTTTTTAATGGCGTTAAATACTTTGGTGTGGTCTTCTACAATGCTTTTATGGTTACCTTTCTTGGGGCTGGTATGGCTGATACTTACCCGCAGGGCTGTTTGGATAAAATCGCGCAGACGGATGTAAAAGCGGTTGTTACTGGCGTAGAGAATACTGATATGAAAGGCAATATCGGCTTCCAGGTCTTCCTGCGTATTGCCTTCTGCATTTTTCATGCGCTCCAGGGCAGCTTCAATCGCATCAATTTTGTCAGCGTTAGCATAGCGGGCAGCGAGTGCCGCGGCTTCCGGTTCTATGGCAATCCGCACTTGTAAAAACTCTTTAAGTACCTTCATGGACGGTTTGCTTTCAAGCGACCAGCGCAATAAATCCGGATCAAAAATATTCCATTCTTCTTCCGCCTGCACACGAATGCCCTGGCGTGGCTTGCTGGAAATAAGTCCCTTGGCTGACAGCATTTTCACTGCCTCGCGCACCGCGCTGCGGCTTACACCAAATTTTTCACACAGCTCTGCCTCAGTGGGTAAGCCATGGGTGTTGTATTCACCGCAAATAATGGATTTACCCAATTCGTGCACCATGCGGTGAGAAAGATTGAAGTTACGATCAAGGAGAACCATTGTTGCAGCCCGTCAGCGATAAGGTGGCGGAAGATTAACGACTTATGGGTGATATTACAATCCAGCTGTTTCACCTGAACTCCCCTCTTTAATGTGGTCCGGAATCAGTGGCTTACGAGTGGGTTAGGGGGCAAATTGAGGAAAGTGAACCAAGCCGATGTGCGCTCCATTCCATGTTGTAGGTGTAACCGGGAGGTAGTGATTCCATCCATGGAAGTGTCTGTCGCCCTGACCATTTTGCGTTGGAATCGTTGACATATAGTGGTTTATATTAATATTATCATACAAAATGAGATGTATATTATGGATATCTAATAACTATGGTGATCTTATGTCCGCTTATGCGTTAGGCCTTGATTACGGTACTGATTCTGTACGCGCACTTTTGGTAAATGCACACACCGGTGCTGAAATTGCCAGTAATGTGGTGTATTACCCTCGTTGGAAACAGGGGCTTTATTCAGTGCCTGCGAAAGACCAGTTTCGCCAACATCCGTTGGACTACCTTGAAAGCCTCGAACAGGTGCTTCAAGGCTTATGGAACCAGGTGCCTGCCGGTGTTGCCGGTGAGGTGGCAGGTATTAGTTTTGATACTACCGGCTCAACCCCCATAGCCATTGACCGGGAGGGCGTAGCCCTGGCGCTTAAGCCGGAGTTTGCTGAAAACCCCAATGCCATGTTTGTGCTGTGGAAAGACCATACCGCTATTAAAGAAGCGCAGGACATTACCTCGGCTGCGAATGCGGCGAGTGAAAATTACCTGAAATATGAGGGGGGTATTTATTCGTCCGAATGGTTTTGGGCAAAAGCCTTGCGGATATTACGCACTGATGCTGCGGTCGCCGAAGCGGCCTATCTTTGGGTTGAACATTGCGATTGGATGTCAGCTGTCTTGACTGGCACTACCCATCCTTCCCGTTTACGCATGGGGCGCTGTGCCACGGGGCATAAACTAATGTGGCATGGCAGTTGGGGCGGTTATCCGCCCAATAGTTTCTTTGTCGGGATTGATCCCTTGCTCGATGGCCTGCGCGACCGTTTACCTGCACACACCTTCACCTCAGACCAGGTGTGCGGCCTGTTGACTGAAGAGTGGGCGCATCGCCTTGGTCTGCCGGTTGGAACACCGGTCGGTTTCAGTGCTTTCGATTGTCACATGGGCGCTGTTGCTGCCCGGGTAAAACCGGGCGTGCTGACCAAAATCATGGGTACCTCCACCTGCGATATCACTGTCGCCCGCTATGAAGATATAGGTGATAAATCCATTCGCGGTATCTGCGGCCAGGTCGACGGTTCCGTCATCCCGGGTCTGGTGGGGTTAGAGGCAGGGCAATCTGCGTTCGGTGATCTCTATGCGTGGTTCCGCAATCTGGTGAATTGGCCGGTAGCGTCCATTTTGAAACAGACATCTTATTTGGACGATACCACCAAACAAAAACTTGCCCAGGAAATTGAAGATCAAACACTTGTCGCCCTGGGTGAGGCCGCCGACAGTTTAGCCATAGGTGAGTCAGGTATTACAGCCCTGGATTGGATTAATGGTCGACGTACGCCAGATGCAGACCAAACTCTCACCATGGCCATTGCCGGTTTAAAAATGGGTAGTGAAGCCCCGCAGGTTTTTCGCGGCCTGGTGGAAGCCACAGCATTTGGCGCTCGCGCGATTATCGAGCGCTTTAAGCAGGAAGGTGTTGCAATTGATTCTGTTGTGGTGATTGGCGGTATTTCCAAAAAATCTGATTTCATTATGCAAGTCTGTGCCGATGCGTGGAATCGCCCCATTGATGTTTTGGAAAGTGAACAGAGCTGCGCGTTGGGAGCAGCCATATTCGCGGCTGTGGTCGGCGGTGTTCACCAGGATATTGCCAGCGCACAAAAAGTGATGGCGTCGGTAGTGTGCAAAACCTATCGGCCCGATACCAACGCAGTCAAAAAATACGATGCGCTTTATGAAAAGTATTTGGCCTTAGGGACATTTATAAACGGAGCTTTTGCAACCGGAGCCAATGCAGGCGAAGAGGTAACCCCATGAGTTACCTCGAATTAAAGCGCGAAGTCTACGAAGCTAATATGGAATTACAACGTCGTAACCTGGTGGTGTATACCTGGGGCAATGTATCGCAAATTGATCGGGCGCGCAGTGTGATTGCAATCAAACCCAGTGGGGTCGCTTATGAAAAATTGCAACCCGAAGATATGGTCATCGTCGATTTGGAAAACAACATTATTGAAGGCAAGATGCGTCCTTCATCAGATACCAAAACACACACGCATTTATACCGTCATTTTGAAGCTATCGGCGGTGTGACCCATACGCATTCCACTTACGCAACTGCCTGGGCGCAAACCCGGCAGGCAATTCCCTGTTACGGCACCACACATGCCGATTATGCCTACGGTGAAATTCCTTGTACCGCCATAATGAGCGATGCGCAAATCGAACGCGATTATGAAGAGGAAACCGGTATACAGATTACGGATTGTTTTAAAGCGCGCAGTCCGAAAGAAGTGCCCATGGTAATCGTTGCCGGCCATGCTCCGTTCACCTGGGGAACGAGCGGAGCCGATGCAGTTTACCACGCGGTTATTTTGGAAGAAATAGCACGTATGGCCTATCTCACCAAAACCTTACAGCCCTCAACCCCGGCGTTAAAGCAAGGTATTGTGGACAAACATTATTTGCGCAAGCACGGTAAGAATGCCTATTACGGGCAGAAGTAGTCTGTCATTGAATGACCTAAGGCAATCGGTTCAGTACCGACAACATTAATAGTGAAGTTAAAAGCGTTGAGGAATTTTTTCCATGAAAATCTACGGCGATAAAGAAATATGGCTGGTCACAGGTTCGCAACACTTATATGGCCCTGGTGTATTAAACCAGGTGGCTGAAAACAGCCAAAAGATTGCCGAGGGATTAACTGAATCCCGGCATATTTCTATCAAAATTATTGCGCAGGATACGGTCAAATCTCCTGCGGAAATTCTGGCTGTGGCGCAGGCTGCAAACAGCAACCCGGATTGTGTCGGCCTGATCTTGTGGATGCATACCTTCTCACCGGCAAAAATGTGGATTGCCGGGTTGCGTGCACTGAATAAACCTTACATGCATCTGCATACGCAGTTCAATGCAGAGCTGCCTTTTGCTGAAATCAATATGAACTTTATGAACCTTAACCAAAGTGCACACGGCGACCGCGAATTTGGCCATATCAGCACTCGCTTGCGCCAGGATCGCAAAGTAATAGTGGGGCATTGGGCTACGGAATCTGTACAACAGCAAATTGACAGCTGGTGCCGTGTAGCCATGGGTTGGAACGAAAGCCGGAATTTAAGGGTCGCCCGCTTTGGTGACAACATGCGTCAGGTATCAGTGACCGACGGCGATAAAGTGTCGGCGCAAATCCAGTTTGGTTTTGAAGTACATGCTTATGGTTTGGGCGATTTACAGAAAGTGGTTGATGCCATAACCGACGAGCAGGTTGCAGCGCAAATTGAGGTTTACAAAAAAGAATACGATGTATCACCAAACATTTTTGATGATGAGCACCAATATCACATGTTAAAAAATGAAGCGCGCCTTGAATTGGGTATGCTGACATTTTTAACCGAGGGCGGATTTGGTGCCTTCACCAATTGTTTCGAAAACCTGACCGGTCTTACCAACTTGCCCGGTTTGGCTACCCAGCGTTTGATGCAACTCGGTTTTGGTTACGGCGGGGAAGGCGATTGGAAAACAGCCGCCATGGTGCGCATTGCTAAAGTTATTTCCAAAGGGCGTGCAGGTGGCTCATCGTTTATGGAGGACTACACCTATCACTTCGGTGCGGTTGACCAGGTGCTCGGTGCGCATATGCTGGAGGTCTGTCCGTCTATTGCTGCTGCAAAACCGAAACTTGAAGTCCATTTGCACACTATCGGTTGTCGCAACGATATTGCACGTTTAATTTTTACCGGTAAGGCGGGTCCTGCGTTGTGTATTTCATTAATTGATATTGGTACACGTTTCCGCATGATTATTAACGAGGTAGATGCAGTCACTCCTGCGCAAGAATTACCTAAGTTGCCTGTTGCCAAAGCCTTATGGGAGCCGCGCCCGAACCTGGAGATATCAGCTGCTGCCTGGATTCATGCCGGTGGCGCACATCACAGTGCATATACCCAGGGCGTGACCGCAGATGAGGTGGTTGATTTTGCAGAAATGGCGGGTATTGAAGCGCTGGTTATTGGTAAAGGTACCACCGTACGGGCATTCAAAACCGAGTTGCGCCATAACGCCGCTTATTATCATTTAACCATCATGTAAAGCATGTACATGTAAAGCATGTAGATATAAAGGACGGTGCGTTTTAACTTTCACGAGAATGTATTGTTAATAATAACGGGAGATGAACATGAATTTAAAATCCTTGGCACTGACTATTTGTTGTTTGGCGGCGGGAGCTTCGCACTCTGTCTATGCTGCTGAAACTACACAAGCTGCCGGTGTTGCGCCAAATAGTATTGCGCAAAAAGCAATAGCAACATTGGGATTTGTTGAAAGCCCATTCGGCAAATTACCCTCGGGTGAGGCAGTGACTTTATATACCTTAACCAATACCAATGGTCTGGTGGTCAAGCTCACCAACTATGGCGGTGTGATTACTTCCATTAATACGCCTGACAAGAACGGCAAGATGGGCGATATAGTGTTAGGTTTCGATAGTGTCGATGGCTACCTGAAAAACCCGTCGTTTTTCGGTGCGCTTATAGGTCGCTTCGGTAACCGTATCGGCAAAGGCCGCTTCACCCTGGACAGCAAGCAATATCAATTGACTGTCAATGACGGTGCAAATCATTTGCATGGCGGTACCAAAGGCTTCGACAAAATTTTATGGAATGCCAAACCCTTTACGACTGAAAATTCTGCCGGTGTAACCCTTACCCATCTCAGCCCTGATGGCGACCAGGGTTATCCGGGTAATTTAAATACCACAGTGGTTTACGAACTTACCGATAACGATGAATTTTTTATTAAATACCAGGCATCAACAGATAAGGCAACGCCGGTCAATATGACGCAACATCCTTATTTCAACCTGGCAGGTAGCGGTACCATTCTTGACCACGAGTTGCTGATTAATGCCAGCCGCTATACGCCGATTGACAGCACATTAATTCCAACCGGCGAACTTGCCTCAGTTGCGGAAACTCCCTTTGACTTTACCAGGAGCCATCCGATTGGTGACATGATCGCGCAAAAAAACGTGCAATTGAAAAACGGCGGCGGTTACGACCACAACTGGGTGCTGAACAAACAAAGCGACAGTGAATGGGGAATGGATGCGCGTCTTTATGATCCAAAGTCGGGTCGTGTACTGGAGGTGTATTCAGATGAACCGGGTATTCAATTTTACAGCGGTAATTTTCTGAATGGCAAAGCAGACGGCAAAGGTGTGAGGTTTGTCTATCGTGGTGCGGTTTGCCTGGAACCCCAGCATTTTCCAGATTCACCCAACAAGCCTCATTTCCCGAGTACTATTTTGCAGCCGGGCAAAGAATATACATCGACTTTGTCCTTCAGGTTTGCGGTTAAGCATTAAATAGAAAATATCTGTGACATAAAAAAAGCGATCTACCTGATCGCTTTTTTTATGTCCAGGTGTTCGGTTGTTGCTGTTAATGAGCTGCAACAACGCCTTCTTCAATGGCATGGGTCGGTGCTTTTCGGGCTGCATACGCAAACCAGAGTACGTAGAGATAGCATACCAAGGGCACGACAAATGCAATTGAACGAGCACCGACAGGGAAGTGCACCAGGAGCTGATCTACGGTGAAACCGTACAGCACAGAAATGAATCCGCCACCGCAAATTGCCATACACATTAAGCCGGATGTTGACGATGCCGGCGCACTGGAACGCTCAAGGGTAATGGTGAAAATAGTCGGGAACATAATAGAGTTGAACAAGCCGATGAGAATGGCCGCAAAACCTGGCAGGAAGCCCATGGTGATAGGTGCGACAAATCCGTGAAGCGATACAGTTCCGCCGAGCGGCGTCGCTTGCAGGTTATAGGTAAAAATTACGAAGGTACATAACACGGTTGCGCCCAAGGCCACAATCGCCAACATGGTTGTGGCCTGCACAAAGCGTAATAAGGCTGAACCTGCGAACCGGCCGATCATAGCGAGCAACATAAACAGGGGCGCTACATAACCTGCTATTTGTGAGGGCACATTGAGAATATGTTCCTGTTCCAGGAAAAAGATCATGCCTGAAATAACACAAACTTCAGCACCTACGTATAAGAAAATACCAATTGCACCCAGGTTGGCCCATTTTGATTTAAGGGCAGAGAAGGGCGATTGGGTATGTGCTGCCATTTTCGGTGCATTTGTGGCAATGATGTTGCGTACGATAAAAACAGCGATCGTGAATATCGCCAGTACCACAGCAATCAACAAATAAAAATTAGTAACAAATGAAAGGCCTGTGTCCAGCATGGGTTGGGTAATTTCCACATCTTTGTGGAACAGTGGCCCGTCCAGCAAATATTTAGCACCGAAATAACCGCCGACATAGGCGCCCAGGGAGTTAAAGGATTGGGAGAGGTTTAAGCGGAAGGCCGCACCTTTTTGATCGCCCATGGAGGCAATCAAGGGATTGGCAGCAACCTGCAACAAGGTAATACCGGATGCTGCTACAAACAGGCCGAGCAACACAGTGATAAAGGTATGGGTGAACGTGGTTGACCAGGCGATCAGGCATCCCGCGACTATACCGACAAGGCCGAGAATGATGGATTTTGCATAGCCTTTTTTAGCAAGGTAGGCCGCAGAGGGAATTGACATTATCCCGTAGGCAATAAAGAACGCAAATTGGTTAAGCTGGGCTTCCGCATCGCTGAGGGTATAAATCACCTTCATACTTTTAACGAGCGGGTCGATCAGGTTGGTTACAAAAGCCCAGATAAAAAACAGGGCAGTAATATAAACGATAGCCAAAACCAGGCTGCCGCTCTTTGACTTATTAGTAGACATCTTATTTATTATCCATTAGTTGTTGACGCTGTGGTCTTGGTGTTTAGCGGACATTACATCCCCTGATTTTTTGGGCTTATTGTCTATGTTGCAGATTCTCCAGGCAATAAAAACCACCTAATTTGCTGAAATACAAGCATGTAGGGAACAGGCGAATTTCTCTGTAGGGCTGCAAAAAGCACATTATTGTACTATTGATATTTTAAATGTCAGAGCCTGTATATCTCAAAATATACGCATAGCGGTGTAAAACATTGTTAATTTCAGGGGTTATAGAGAATGCGGAATTTACCCTGCGCCTATACAGAAATAGACAAAAATTAACTCACACTGCTGTTTTTGTATATTATAATATAATTGTTAGTGTCGCTACAGTGTCGATGGGTTTTGTTTTTTTGATTCGCGAAGTTGTCGTTGGAAGGTGCCGCAATCTTTGTATTGTCCGCACCCATTTTTTACCGTTATGGGGTCTGCTCATAACGGTTTTTTTTCAACTGCAATTAAGCTGCATTCTCAGTCCCACCGCGGTGCTATCCCGGTCGGATTCGCCAGGCGATCATTCGCATCCAGCTGCGCAATTTTTGCCCTGTCTTCAAGGGTTAATGCTATATCCCTCGCCTGTAAATTTGCTGCCTGGTGTTCGCGCTGGGTAGAAGAAGGAATCACTGCAAAGCCTTGTTCTAATAGCCATGCCAGAGCGATTTGTGCAGGTGTAACCTGATGTTGCGCGGCCACGTCACTGATAACTGGATCATGTGTGACTTTTCCATAGGCCAAGGGCATATAAGCCGTAATATGCACGTCCTTGCCGTGCGCGTAGTCCACCACTTTTTTATTGTGCAGGAACGGATGCACTTCAATTTGATGGGTTGCAATTTCTGCTGCGCCAACAACCTCCACGGCCTCTTGAAACAAGGCATTGGTAAAGTTTGAAAGGCCGATCAGTCGGGTCAGTCCAAGTGCCTTGGCCTCGGCCAGGGCTTGCATATATTCCGACACCGCCACTGCATTCTCGGGTGATGGCCAATGGATCAGGGTGAGGTCAACCCGATCCATACGCAGCTTTTCCAAACTCTGTCTTAAACTGGGGATAAGTTTTTCACGGGATAAATTGTCGATCCAAATTTTAGTGGTGACAAACAATTCCTCTCTCGGAACAGGACTGTTTGCAATTGCATTGCCCACTTCCGTTTCATTGCCATAAATTTGCGCGGTATCTATATGTCTATAGCCAAGCTCAAGGGCACTGGTGACTGAATCAATAACCTGCTGACCTTTGAGGCGGAAGGTGCCCAGGCCGATATTTGGAATATTCATTATTTAATCCTCAGTAGTGAACGTTTTTAGCAAAAGCTGTCCGAATGTCTTGCCTGATTCGCGGAAAATCAACGGGCAACTGAACAGGCTTATCCGATTTTCAGGACTTTTCCCCTTGTCATAGGTTCATTCTTGACAGCGCTGTCATTTGACGATAGAGTAACGCCAGAGTTGATGAAAACAAACTGTTTTGAGTTTGTTTTTGTGGTGACAGTCTCTCACCGTCGATGTCTGGTTGATGCATCGACGTCTCCCTCTTGCCCTTTGCATTGCAAAGGGCTTTTTTTTACCTCAGGTTTTGCACATACCATCGATTTGGACCATCTCCCTTATACGCTACCTCAGCCTCTTATCGCAGTATGTTGCTGTGCGGGGCCAATGACCCGTGCAACCCTAATCCTTTTTGCAGCCGGGCAGGGCTGTTAATTTTTTGATGGCTCCCTAGGTTATTTTCTGCATAGCTGGCATAATCACGGCCCCCGATTTTAGGGCATATTCGCCGTTACCTGACGAGCGTGTAACGCCCAGCCTAAGTGCGTCTAGGTCATTGCAGATACACAACTTATCGACATCAGAGGATTAACATGCAACCACAGGCTCTTAAACCCGAACTAAGGCCCCGCAATCCCAATTTTTCATCTGGCCCTTGCAGCAAACGTCCAGGCTACAGCCTGGATCAGCTGGATGTTTCTACCCTTGGCCGTTCGCATCGCTCCACTATCGGTAAAGCTGCTTTACAGCGTGCCTGCGAAGATACTGCCGAATTGTTGGGCTTGCCTGCAGGCTACCGTGTAGGTGTGGTACCTGGTTCAGATACAGGTGCGGTGGAGATGGCAATGTGGTCATTATTGGGCCAGCGCGGTGTGGATATTCTGCAATGGGAATCTTTCGGTAACGGCTGGTTGAGCGATGCAACCAAAGAATTGAAATTAACCGTAAATGCGCACAGTGCTGACTACGGTTTGCTGCCTGATTTGACCAAAGTTAATTTTGACAACGATGTTATTTTCACCTGGAACGGCACTACCTCCGGTGTAAAAGTTCCCAATGCCGACTGGATTCCTGCAGACCGTAAGGGCCTGACCATTTGCGACGCAACATCAGCCGTGTTTGCGATGGAAATGGAATGGGAAAAACTGGACGTTATTACCTTCAGCTGGCAAAAAGTACTTGGTGGTGAAGGTGCTCACGGTATGTTAATCCTGAGCCCGCGCGCCGTTGAACGCCTGGAAACCTACAAGCCAAGCTGGCCGATGCCAAAATTATTCCGCATGACCAGCGGTGGCAAAGTGACCGAAGGTCTGTTCAAGGGTGACACCATTAATACACCTTCCATGTTAGCGGTTGCAGACTATCTGGATGCCCTGGATTGGGTGCGTTCAATTGGCGGCGTGAAAGAAACCATCGCCCGCTCAAACGCAAACCTTGCAGTGTTGGAAAAATTTGTTGCAGCGAATGATTGGATCAGTTTCTTGCCGCAGGCACCAGAGACCCGTTCAAACACTTCCGTTTGCTTCGTGCTGAAAGCAACTGGCGATCAGGTAAAAGCCATGGTCAAACTGTTGGATAAGGAAGGTGTTGCTTACGATATTGGCGCTTACCGCGATGCCCCTGCCGGTTTGCGTATCTGGTGTGGCGCAACGGTAGAGACTGCCGACCTGGAGGCCCTTTTGCCTTGGTTGACCTGGGCCTATCAAGAAGCTACTAAAGGGTAATGGTGAGCAAATCCTTATAGGGCTGTGTGATTACACGGCCCTTTTAATTTGTTCGTTTAATAATTTTTACCAGTTGTTAGCAAGACGATCATCCTGGTGTAACGGGAATGACAACCAATGAATATGTGAAATACCCAGTACATATTAACGCTGGGCTTATTGAATCAAGCGGCTTATTCGTCGCATCGAAGAAGGAAAAAATTATGTTTAAGATTAAAACCTACAACACCATTTCCATTAAAGGCCTGAGCCGTTTTGGTCGCGACAGATACGAAGTAGCGAGTGATATCGGTACACCGGATGCGTACATCCTGCGCAGCCATAAATTGCATGGGGAAGCCTTGCCTGCCAGTGTAAAGGCCGTTGCGCGCGCAGGCGCAGGCACCAACAACGTACCGGTTGCGGAATACACCAAGCAGGGTGTGGTGGTATTCAATTCTCCCGGCGCCAATGCTAACGCTGTTAAAGAGCTGGTACTGACCGGTATGTTGCTTGGCTCGCGCGGTATTCTGCCGGGTATGGCCTATGTGAATGGTTTGACACATATGACCGATGCGGATGAAATGTCCAAACTCCTGGAAAAAGAAAAATCCAATTTCGCCGGTTTTGAATTACAAGGTAAAACCCTGGGTATTGTCGGCCTGGGTGCCATAGGTTCAATGATTGCTGATGCTGCCCTGGCGCTTGGTATGAATGTGGTAGGTTTTGACCCTGCACTTTCGGTAGAAGCGGCCTGGCGCCTGCCCAACCAGGTTGCCAAGATGGAAAACCTGCAATCCCTGCTGGCGCGTGCGGATTACATAACCCTGCATGTTCCTGCGATTGATGCGACCAAGCATATGATCAATGCCGATACCTTAAAGATCGTGAAGAAAGGCGCTGTGCTGTTGAACTTTGCACGCGAAGCTATTGTGGACGCCCATGCCGTTGTGGACAGCTTAAATGCCGGTCACCTGGGTAAATATATTTGCGATTTCCCTGAGCCGATCCTGCTTAACCGCCCGGATGTTTACGCCATGCCGCACATAGGCGCGAGCACCGAAGAGGCTGAAGAGAATTGTGCCATTATGGCTGCCGACCAATTGATGGATTACCTGCAAAACGGCAATATTAAAAACTCGGTCAACTTCCCGGCAGTATCCCTGGATCGCAACCCGGGTACAGGTGCACGTATTACTTTTTCCAATGAAAACGTATCCGGCGTGTTGGGCCATGTCTTGTCAGTACTGGCTGACAACAATGTAAACGTGGTTGATATGGTTAACAAAAGCCGTGGCGATGTGGCCTACAATATTATCGATGTGCAACAGGTGCCGGCTCCCGCCGTGGCCGATGCTATTGCCAAGGTTGAGCATGTTATCGCTGTTCGTGTTATCTAACCGCTCGCCACGAGTGCCGGTGGCCGGCTGCTCGTGGCCTTATTCTTATGTATAAACTGGTCTTTTTTGTTCCCGAAGCCCATCTTGAGCAGGTCAAGTCGGCGGTGTTTAATGCCGGTGCAGGCCGAATCGGCAATTATGACCGGTGTTGCTGGCAGGTACTTGGCACCGGCCAGTTTCAACCCCTCGATGGCAGTCACCCTTACGTGGGTGCAACCTTCCAATTGGAACATGTCAGCGAGTATCGTGTTGAAATGGTCTGCGAAGATAAGTCTGTAAACCAGGTCGTATCTGCATTACGCGCTTCTCATCCCTATGAAGAACCCGCATTTGATCTTTGGCGGTTAGCGGAGTTAACACCTTGAACCGCGCCTTCTGGCAGGCAGTGACGCACGCTTTATCGCCCCACGGCGCTGCCCATGCTTTTGAAGGTGATTTTCCGCACCAGGCCGCTGTCATGGTGCTCTTGACCGAAGAAGCCTCCCCCCGATTGATCTACACCCTGCGCGCCACACACCTTAACCAGCATGCCGGTGAAGTTTGTTTTCCCGGAGGAAAATGGGAGCCGCAAGATCCCTCCCTGCTGACAACAGCATTACGCGAAACCCATGAAGAAATCGGCGTTGCGCCGGCCCTGGTAGATGTATTGGGTGCGCTACCGGCTCGAGCGACTCGCTCCGGTGCCCTGGTCACGCCCTTTGTCGGCAAGATTCCGGCTGGCTGCCGCTTTGTGCTTAATCACCATGAATTGGATGAATTGTTTTCAGTGCCCCTGGCGGCTTTTCGACAGGGACTGCAAGTCCGCACGGATATTTTCGAACGGAACGGCCAGCGGTTCCGTATACCGGCCTATGTCTACGACGATTATGAAATCTGGGGATTTACCGCCGGTGTAACGTCAGAATTGCTGAGTATATTGCAGACTCTTAACACCAATACCGCGTAAAATCGCAGCAGTTAGGTAATTACTATAAAAATAGCCATTTTATTATGGCCTGGCGCCAACCTGTATGTAGCCGGTTTCTAATACGATAAGAATACTAAGGTATTAAGGATGACTAGATTCACAGCTCCCCTGCGTGACATAGAATTTGCATTATTCGAACTGTTTCACTTTGAGGAGCATTACGCCGAGTATTGCCCAAGCCTTGATAAAGAGCTTACCAAAGCCTTATTGAGTGAAAGCGCGCATTTTTGTGAACACGTATTGGCTCCCTTATCCTCGGTAGGTGATACTGAGGGCTGCCGCCTGGTGGATGGCAAGGTGATTACCCCCAGCGGTTTTAAAGCTGCCTATCAACACTATTGCGATGCCGGATGGCCATCCTTGGCGCGTTCAACAGAATTTGGCGGGCAGGGATTACCGCAATCCTTGGGGTTGGTAGTGAATGAACTTTCTGCAACCGCCAATTACGCGTGGACCATGTATCCCGGCCTTTCGCAAGGCGCGATGCACACCATTGAGTCTCACGGTTCTGAAGCGCAAAAACGTACCTATTTACCCGCGCTCATATCTGGTCAATGGACCGGCACCATGTGCCTTACAGAAGCTAATTGCGGTACTGATCTGGGCTTGTTAAAAACCCGTGCACTACCCCTGGGTGATGGCCGCTACACCCTGAGCGGTACCAAAATTTTTATCTCGTCCGGTGATCACGATCTGGCTGAAAACATTGTCCACATGGTGCTGGCTCGCCTGCCCGATGCACCGCCCGGCACTAAAGGTTTATCGCTGTTTATCGTGCCCAAGATTGTCGTTAATGGCGATGGCTCCCTGGGTGAACCTAATCAGGTTACCTGCGGGGCGCTCGAACACAAAATGGGAATTCACGGCAACGCTACCTGTGTACTTAATTTTGACGGTGCCACAGGTACACTGCTGGGAGAACCGCACAAAGGCTTGAACCTGATGTTTACCTTTATGAACCTGGCGCGACTGGGAGCTGCCTTGCAGGGGCTGGCGCATGCCGAAAGCGGTTTACAGGCGTCCCTTGATTATAGCCGTCAGCGTTTGCAGGGGCGTTCGCTGTCAGGCAGCAAACATCCGGATTCGGATGCCGAGCCGATCATTGTCCACCCCGACGTGCGCCGCATGCTCATGACGCAAAAGGCGCTGGCGGAGGGTATGCGGATGATGGCCTATTTTGCCGCTAAACGGGTTGATATCGCCCAGCTCGCCGATTCAGACAGCAAGCGCCAGATGGCCCAGGATATGTTGAGTGTAATAACACCTGTGGCCAAGGGTTTTATGACAGAGCTGGGGTTTGAATCTGCCAGCCTGGCGCTGCAATGCTTTGGCGGCCACGGCTATATCAGGGAATGGGGTGTGGAACAGAATCTGCGTGATTGTCGCATCGCCTCTCTCTATGAGGGAACGACCGGCGTACAGGCGCTGGATTTACTGGCCCGGAAAATCCTCCAGTCAGACGGCAAATTGCTGGCAGGTTTTGCAGCCTGCATCCAGCACTTTTGCAAGGATGCGGCAAACACGCCAGAATTGTCGCCCTATGTCGAATCTTTGACTAGACTAGATGCAGAATGGGTTGGATTGACGCGGTCTATCTGTGAACGTGCGCAGCATAATCCTGACGAAATAGGGGCAGCATCGGTCGATTATCTGATGTATTGCGGCTACCTCTTTATGGGCTATCTATGGGGGAGAGCTGCGAAGACTGCGCTGGCGGCATTGGCAACCGACTGCAGGGAGCCGGATTTTTACCATTCCAAACTTATCACCGCACGCTTTTACTTTGAACGGATTTTACCAAGAACACTTGCTTTGGCCTCCAGCATCAATGCCGGGGCTGATACTATGATGAGCCTGTCGCAAGATCATTTTTCGTTTTAGTGTTGTCTGTGCGAGCGTCCTGAGCACAATGAATAAAAAGAATAGGAGTTTTGCTAAATGCCGTTGAATTACCACCGTACCATCCCTGATATATTTGCAGAATCCTGCCAGGAATTTTCGGCGAGCCCTGTATTCACTTGTATGGATCACACCCTTAATTTTCGTGAGCTGGATGATCTTAGCGGTAAATTTGCAGCCTATCTTCAACAGCATACGCAGTTAAAACCTGGCGATCGCATTGCAATTCAATTGCCCAATATTTTGCAGTATCCCATTGCTGTTTTTGGCGCACTGCGTGCAGGCCTGGTTGTAGTCAATACCAATCCGCTGTACACCGCCCATGAAATTAAACACCAGCTTAATGACTCGGGTGCAAAAGCTCTGGTGGTGCTGGCGAACATTGCCAAAAACGCCTCTACCATTATTCACGATACAGCAGTGGAGCAAGTTATCGTGACCGAGCTGGCCGATGTGCATCCTTTTTTCAAACGTTTGTTGATTAATTTTGCTGTAAAGCATGTAAAAAAATTAGTGCCGGAATTTTCATTTCCGAATCAGGTCAGTTTCCGTAAAGCACTGACGTCTCCCCAACAGTCCTGGCGGCCAGTATCAATTGATCCGGAAGATATTGCCGTGCTCCAATATACCGGCGGCACTACCGGCGTTGCCAAGGGCGCAATGCTGACACACCGCAACCTGGTTGCGAACATGTTGCAGCTGAATGAGCATATGAGTGCATCTTTTCGAAAAAACCAGGAAACCTATATAGCGCCTTTACCGCTGTACCATATTTATTCCTTTACGATTCACTGTACTTCGGCAGTATCTTTGGGAAACCACAATATATTGATTCCCAACCCGCGCGATATACCTGCGTTTGTTGATACCTTGAAAAAATATCCATTCACCTTGTTTGTGGGATTGAATACTTTATTCAATGCACTTTTACGCAATGCTGAATTCCAGGCGCTGGACTTCAGCAAGCTGCATTTAACATCCTCTGGCGGCATGGCCCTTACCGCAGAAACTGCTAATAAATGGCGTGAACTGACCAATAGTCCCATCACCGAAGGTTATGGTTTAACAGAGACGTCTCCTGTGGTGTGCAGCAACCAATCTAACAATGTGCAATACGGTACTGTCGGCAGACCGCTTCCGGAAACGGAATGCAAAGTAGTTGATGAGGCAGGTAACTCCCTGCCTGCCGGCGAAGCCGGGGAACTGTATATTCGCGGGCCGCAGGTCATGAAAGGTTACTGGCAACGCCCTGAAGCAACTGCTGAAGTTATCGATGCGGAGGGGTGGTTCAAAAGTGGCGATATGGCGGTAATCAGTGCAGATGGATTTATTAAAATTGTGGATCGCAAAAAAGACATGATCAACGTATCCGGCTTTAAGGTGTACCCGAATGAAGTTGAAGATGTATTGAGCAGCCATCCCGATATAGTAGAAGCAGCTGTAATCGGTGTGCCCGACAGCGAAGGCAGCGAAACGGTTAAAGCATTTGTAGTATCAACCAACCCTGACCTGGATACTAAAGCTGTGCGCGATTTTGCCAAGACAAAATTAACGGCCTATAAGGTTCCGCATCAAATAGAGTTCTGCAAAGACTTACCTAAAACCAATGTCGGTAAGATATTGCGCCGTGAATTGCGCGATAAAGAAATTGCCAGGCAACGCGCCTGATGACATGCCAACGGCACTTAATAGCCTAGCAAAAAACGATAATATGCCTATATGAAACGAGCGTTAATTTTATCAGGTGGTGGAGCGCGCGCTGCGTATCAGGTGGGTGTGTTGCAGGCACTGGCTGAAATTTTACCCGACGACAATGCCAATCCCTTTCCGATTATTTGCGGAACTTCTGCGGGCGCCATTAATGCTTTGGCATTGGCGGCACATCCCGGAAATTTTAAAGAATCTGTACAGGCGCTTGCCACTATGTGGCGCAGCCTGTCAGTGGGCGATGTCTACCGGTATGGTTGGTACGATATTGTCAAAGGGCTTGGTTTGTTAGGTTTGTCGCTGTTTAACCAGGGTGTCGGTCGTCAGCGCCCGCTGTCGCTATTGGATAACGCACCGCTGTGGGATTTGCTGGGTTCACGCATTCCTTTTCACAATATCAGTCATGCGATTAACAGTGGAAAACTCTTGGCGGTTTCGGTATCTGCCATGGGTTATACCTCCGGCCACACGGTCAGTTTTTTTCAGGGCCATGAAAGTATCCAGGGGTGGAGCCGCTATCGCCGCGCCGGTGTTGCAACGCCCTTGAGATTGGAGCATTTGCTGGCATCGTCAGCTATTCCCACTATTTTTCCGGCGGTGCGGATCAACCGCGAATATTTTGGCGATGGTGCCCTTCGGCAGTTGGCACCTATCAGCCCTGCGTTGCATTTGGGCGCGGAATCTTTATTTGTAATAGGGGTGAGTGGAAACCGGTCATCCAATAAATCCAAACGCTTGCCCTTAAGACATTCGCCTTCTATGGGACAAATTGTCGGCCATTTATTAAACAGTGCATTTGTCGATTCACTGGAGGGTGACCTGGAACATATGGCGCTGGTAAATAAACTGGTGAACCTCATTCCCGAGGATAAAAAGCCAACAGATTTTACATTGCGCGCGGTGGATAACCTGGTGATTTCGCCGTCGAGTCCCCTGGATGTCATTGCCGGAAGGAATGTACGTTATCTGCCGAAAAGTTTACGCTTTTTCTTGCGTGCCATAGGTGCAACGACCAGGGGTGGTGGTGCTACGGCAGCGAGTTATTTATTGTTTTCAACCGAATTTATCAGCGAGCTGATGGAGTTGGGGTACCAGGACGGTATAACTGACGCTGACGCCTTGAAGAAGTTTTTTTCGCCCCAGCGCCACGCCGCCAATTAAGGTTTACCCATACTTTGGGGCGGCTTATCCGCGGCGGCGGAACAGGGGCAGTGGTTGATCCACAGATGCCTGGTAATACTCTTTGAAATCATCCAGTGATTTCAAGGCGATATCGAGGTTGGCGTCCGGATTGGTGAAGGCAAAAGCGTTGACGCCACAGCGGCGTAAATAACACAATTGGTCGCGAATGAAATTGCCTACTGCGCGCAGCTCGCCTTTAAATCCGTAGCGTTCGCGCAGCAAGCGCGCAGTTGAGAACGAACGGCCGTCCATAAAACCGGGGAAGTTTACGCCGATCACCGGAAAATGGTTGGCTTCTTCACCGATGGTTTCTGCAACATCGTCGCTGTCCAGCCATACCCCTATATCCTTGCGGCTTTGAAGCTGCTCTTTTTGCGTAAGCCAGACAGACAGGGGCACTATCACCTGACCGTCGGGTACTCGAACATCAGCGGCATCGCCCTCCGGCTTGGCGAGCAATGCCCAGGTGTTATCGACAATGGCGCCGTCTTTAATGAGCTTTGGCATAGACTTTCTCCTTGAAGGGCGCTGCACCTATACGGCGGTAGGTGTCGATAAACAATTCTTCTTCAGTACGGTTTTCAACGTACACATCCACCAGCTTTTGAATAACGTCCGGCATAACCTCAGCACCGAAAGACGGGCCAAGTACATCGCCCAGAGATGCATCATTGCTGGCACTGCCGCCCAATTGCACTTGATAGAATTCCTTGCCGGCCTTATCCACACCAAGGATACCTATATGGCCGACGTGGTGGTGGCCACAGGCGTTCATGCAGCCGGAAATATTCAGCTCCAGGTCGCCCAGGTCATAGACATAATCCAGATCGTCAAACTGGCGCTGGATGGCTTCCGCAATCGGAATGGATTTGGCATTGGCCAGTGAACAGAAATCACCGCCGGGGCAGCAGATAATGTCGGTAATCGTACCTATATTGGGGGTGGCAAAACCGGCTGCCTTGGCTTTTTGCCAGAGCGTGAACAGCTCGGTTTTCTTTACATCGGCCAGAACGATATTTTGTTCATGGGTGGTGCGCGCCTCGCTAAAGCTGAACTCATCGGCGAGGTTGGCAATCAATTCCAGTTGGCTGTCAGTGATATCACCCGGCGCAACACCGGTTGGCTTCAAGGACAAGGTAACAGAGGCATAACCGGGTACGCGATGGTCGCGCACATTGCGTTGCAGCCATTTACTGAAGGCAACACTGTCGGCTGCCTGCGCATCAACAACGGCTTGCGCCGCCGCATTGTCAATGGCTTCGTAGGGCGGTGCCGTAAAGAAGCTTTTGGCGCGCTCAATCTCGGCGCGAGTCAGTTTGCTGTAGCCGTTTTTCATGTGTTCCCATTCGGCTTCTACCCGTTGGGCAAACACTTCAGGGGTCACAGCTCGCACCAGGATTTTGATGCGAGCCTTGTATTTGTTGTCGCGACGACCAGAGAGGTTATACATGCGCAGGATTGCTTCAAGGTAAGACAGCAGGTCTTCTTCCGGCAGAAATTCGCGAATCACACTGCCGATAACCGGCGTACGACCCAAGCCACCGCCTACATACACCTTAAAGCCGATCTCGCCCTTATCATTGAGCAGGATTTGCAGGCCTATATCGTGCACTTGTACAGCAGCACGGTCATGTTGTGAACCGGTCACGGCGATTTTGAATTTGCGCGGTAAGAACGCAAATTCGGGGTGGAAACTGGACCACTGGCGGATAATCTCGCAGTAAGGGCGTGGATCGACAATTTCATCCTTTGATACGCCGGCGAATTGGTCTGAAGTGGTATTGCGTATGCAGTTACCGCTGGATTGGGTACCGTGCATGCCGACATCGGCAAGTTCCGACAAAATATCGGGTACCTCCGTCAGGTCAGGCCAATTGAATTGGATATTTTGGCGGGTACTGACGTGGCAATAACCTTTATCGTAGTGGCGGGCGATGTGGGCCAGCTTGCGCAATTGCGTGGAATTGATCATGCCGTAGGGCACGTTGATGCGCAACATGGGGGCCAGGCGTTGTACGTACAGGCCGTTTTGCAGGCGCAACGGCAGGAATTCTTCAGGTTTGAGATCGCCTGTTAGAAAGCGCTCTGTCTGGTCGCGAAACTGTGCCACGCGCTGGCGCAGGATGCTGTTGTCGTACTCGTCGTAGATATACATAGGTGTGGAATACCCTGGAGCAGCAAAGTTACGGCTAAAAAATTACGGCCTAAATGAGAGTCAATATCAGCCAAAAAATGAGGCGCGAATAATACACTAAAAGAGGCTGTATCGCGAGTAAAACTGCCCCTATAGTCTATCAGGAACGCGTGTATGCTAGGGCGTTGAATGCTCCATTGGAATGATCCTTTTGGACTAACTTCATCACTTTTGGTTATAGATTCAGGGTGGCGGCTGTTATTATGCCCGGCTCACCAAAGGGGATATGTATGTCTGACGGGTTTGATGATTTAGCCGTATTGCCGCCGTGTACCGCGGAGGTTACTGTCCTGGTGCAGGATCCATCCTTTCTGCTTGTCAATAAGCCTGCTCGGCTGCTCAGTGTGCCGGGGCGGCACCCGCAAAACCGTGATTCTGTCATTGTTCGCCTGCAGGCGGATTTTCCCCAGGCGTCGATTGTCCATCGCCTGGATTTCGATACGTCCGGTTTAATGGTTATCCCGCTGACCAAGGCAGCCTTGTCCCATATCAGTAAACAGTTCCAGGCGAGGACAATCTGTAAAACCTATACCGCAGTGGTCAATGGCTTGGTGAAGGAGGAACAAGGCGTTATAGATTTGCCTATTGCGCCCGATAGGGAGAACCGCCCCAAATACAAAATTTGCGCTGCGACGGGCCGGCAATCTGTCACCGAATTTACCGTATTATTGCGCGATGAAAATACCCAGACTAGCCGCCTGCTTTTGCACCCCGTGACCGGGCGCTCGCACCAATTACGGTTGCATATGCAGGCAATCGGCCACCCCATTCTGGGTTGCGAGTTTTATGCCGATGAGGTGACCAAGGAAAAATCCAATCGGTTATTGCTACATGCTTCGCGCCTGGCCTTTTTACATCCGGTAACCGGCGTTGAGGTAGTCGGTAGATGTGAACCGGAATTTTAATTGGCCACTGTCGGCGTGATTTCTATGTGTATAATTCGCCAAAAATCCAAACTGATAAATTTACAAATCTACAGGTAATTAAAAAATGCAAGACATGAATCCCGGAAAAATCGGTTTTTTCCCCATGCTGATTTTCAGCTCACGCTGGTTGCAGTTACCCCTGTATCTGGGGCTGATCATTGCACAATGTGCGTACGTATATTTATTTATGAAGGAGCTTTACCATCTTATTGCCCACGCTCACACTATCGGTGAGCAGGACATTATGTTGGTAGTGTTGGGTTTGATTGATGTGGTAATGATTTCCAACTTGCTGGTGATGGTGATTGTGGGCGGGTATGAAACCTTTGTATCACGGTTGCGACTTGACGGCCATCCCGACCAGCCGGAATGGCTAAGCCATGTAAACGCCACTGTATTGAAGGTAAAGCTGGCCATGGCGATCATCGGTATTTCTTCGATCCATTTATTAAAAACCTTTATTGCTGCCGGTAATTTGGGCTCACTGGGTTCAAATTTCACCGAAGCCGGCATTATGTGGCAAACCATTATCCATATGGCATTTATATTGTCGGCCCTGGGGATTGCTTACACTGATGTGCTAATGCAGCGCGTTTCCAAATCTGCAAAAGCGGATCACTGAGTCAATTAAGTCCAACATCTGAAAATAAAAAACGGCAACCATCATTGCCGCAGAGTAATAACAAAATTATATATTTTTAGTGTGTCATTCAGCGTACTTTGTAGCGCGTTTGGTATGAGGCGATGGTGTTTCGAAAACGCATAAATACATCCTTGTAGCTCCCTCAAGTCGTCCGTGACGTGAGGGTTTCGAAACAACATCACCTAACGCCAAACTTACAGTGCGGGTGTGAACTTGGTTTATTCCATTACACCTAATGCTTAGCAGCAGCGCTGATTCCTATGCCGGTTTGCGAGCGTACAAATTGTGCATCAAAAGCGGCTTCTTCAGCTTTTGCATTGGCCGACCTATCAAGTACAGAGAATAGCCAGATACCGACAAATGCAATAATCACCGAGAATATTGCCGGATTTTTCAGTGGGAATAATGCCTGCTCGTGATGGAAAACATCTACCCACACGGTCGGGCCTATTACTACCAGAACCAGTGCGGTAACTAAACCGAGTGTGCCGCCGATAACTGCGCCGCGCGTAGTGAGTTTGCGCCAATACATTGAGAGCAAAAGAATCGGAAAGTTTGCGCTTGCCGCCACACAAAACGCCAGGCCAACCATAAAGGCTACGTTTTGGTTTTCAAACACAATGCCCAGCAGTACTGCAATAACACCGAGTGATACTGTTGCTATACGCGATGCGCGAATTTCTTTTTTCTCGTCGCGGTTGCCTTTCAATACCAGGGTTGCATAAAGGTCATGGGAAATAGCGCTTGAACCGGCGAGTGTCAGGCCGGACACCACTGCAAGGATAGTGGCAAAAGCAACCGCTGAAATAAAGCCCAGCAACACATCGCCGCCCAATGCATTAGACAGGTGGATAGCCGCCATATTGGTGCCCCCCAACAATTTTCCGTCGGCAAAATACTGGGGGTTGTTAATCAGCAAGACTATGGCACCGAAGCCGATGATAAACGTGAGTATATAAAAGTACCCGATAAAACCTGTCGCGTAGAGTACTGAACGACGAGCCTGTACAGCATCGCGCACGGTAAAAAAACGCATCAAAATATGCGGTAAGCCTGCGGTACCGAACATCAACGCCATACCCAGGGAAATAGCAGAAATGGCAGATACTGTGTCAGGCTTTTGTGCGAGTGGAGCCATGATCGCTGCGCCTTTTGCGTGGACTTTTACCGCTTCTGCAAACATGGTTTCAAAGCTGAAACCAAAATGGCTCAATACCAGAAGAGCCATCAGGCTGGCACCGGACAGTAACAGGATTGCCTTGATGAGTTGAACCCAGGTAGTAGCGAGCATACCGCCAAACGTTACGTAGAGTGTCATTAGCACACCTACGCCAATAACAGCAGTTTCATACTGCAGGCCGAACAGGTATTCAATGATTTTGCCTGCGCCGACCAGTTGTGCAATCAAATAAAAAATAACCGTGACGAGCGAACCGCTGGCAGCAAGAATGCGAATAGGTTTTTGTTGCAGGCGGAAGGAGGCTACATCGGCAAAGGTGTATTTACCTAAATTGCGCAGGGGCTCCGCAATCAATAACAATACCAGCGGCCAGCCGACCAGGAAGCCGATGGCATAAATTAAACCATCAAAACCCGAGGTATAAACCAGCCCGGCAATTCCCAGGAAAGAAGCCGCAGACATATAGTCGCCCGCAATGGCCAGGCCATTTTGGAATCCGGTAATTCCGCCGCCTGCTGCGTAAAAATCAGCCGTGGTTTTGGTACGGCGTGCAGCCCAATAGGTGATGCCAAGTGTTACCAGGACGAATGCTAAAAACATGGTAATAGCTGTGATATTGACCGGCGGTTTGGGGGCTGTATCGGCCCATACGGCGGCGGCAAACAGGGCAAGTGAAAATGCCAGGAGTGCTTTTATTTTCATGATTATTGTTCTCCTGCTTTTTTTACGATGGCACGGGTCAGGGGTTCAATAACACGATTTGCATAACCGACGTAAATGCCGGTAACCAGCAAGCAGAAAACAATAATGCCAAGGCCAAGTGCTATACCAATAGAGGTAATACCATTTCCGATAGGTGTGCCGAGTGACGCGGGATAAAATGCAATAGCCAGTATTAATGCAAAGTAGGCTGTAATGACGGCAATAGACAGTGGCCACACGATCCGTTTACGAGCGCGTGTTAATTCCACATATTCCGGTAGTTGTCGAATCTGTTCAGGTTGGTTCATAGGTTTTTCCTTATTATAAGTAGGTCGGTTATAGTGTATTGATTGTATTATTCTGATTTTTGAGCAAGGTTTAGTCTTGGGTATTTATCTTTTTTTACACACTTAATGATTGAATGTTTCATTCCGTAAAATCGTAATTATTGTCAGTTGTCATCCATTTTAAGGAAATCACACTATGTTTAATTTTAATGATCGCTTACAGGAACTGCGCTCAACCATTATTGGCTTGGTACTTTTGGCAGCCGCTACCATTATCGGTTTCGTGTGGATCAGTGTCGGCCTTTATCACTGGTTAAGCATATGCCTCGGTAGTGTCTGGGGGCCTATAGTACTCGGGTTAATCTATTTTTTGCCCATTATTATTTTTGCAATTATTAAAACGTTTATTCGCCCGTCCACGCCACCGCTTCCAATGTTGAGTGATAATACTGATACAGCAGCGGCCAATCTTACCAAAGTGTTTGAAAGCCTGTCGGGCCGTTCGCCTTTTGTAATGGCTTCGGCAGCTGTTATGGCTGGCTTCCTGGCAACACGTTTTCCTGCGTTCTTATCTGTCTTTATGCAAATCCTGACAGTCTATACCGACGATGTGGCAAAGCGTGCTGCCAAGACAGCAGCACAACATACCGACCAGCCAACTGATGGTATAAACCGTTAAAATCTTTTACATGAATAAAATATTTTCAGCATAAGCACCCACTTGATGACCCAGGGGGTTCAGGCCGCAATGAATCCTGACAACAGCTCTTTAAGTACGATTATGCCGGATTCTAGCAACTGCCATGCAAGCATCCAAGTTAAATAATCGTGACGGCAAACGGAATCTGGAGTGGGAATAGAAATTGATGGGTATGGGCATCAGCCGGATAAATTATATCCAGCCTTTTTGGCGTGCAATGCGCGCGGCATCAACACGGTTAGCGGCATTTAATTTGGCAATGGCTTCTGACAAATAGTTGCGGACCGTACCTTCCGATAAAAAAAGGGTATTGGCGATTTCAGCGGTAGTTTTACCTTCGCTGGCAAGGCGCAGGGCGCGGCGTTCTTTGTCGCTGAGCGGATCAGTTTCGCCCAGCGCCATCATCGCCAGTTCGCCATCAATGACGCGCTTGCCATCCATAATGCGGTAAATGGCCTGGATCAATTGTTCGGAGGGTGCATCTTTCAATAGAAAGCCTGAAACGCCCATATCAATAGCGCGGCGAATATAACCCGAGCGGCCAAAGGTGGTAATAATAATAATTTTGGCGGGTGATTGTTGTTGAATTAAATATTGCGCCAACTCAAGGCCGGAGCGGCCGGGCATTTCAATATCGGTCAGCAAAATATCGTAGCTGTTCTGTTTCAGCAAAAGCCAGGCTTTATCGCCGTCTTCCGCCTGGGTCACTTCAAAGCCGGGCTCCATGCCCAGGAGTGCTGCAAGCGCACCGCGCACCATGGCTTGGTCTTCTGCCAATAAAATTTTCATCTCAACCAGCCTGTGTCAATTCATTCATGGGAAGGGTGATATCAAAGCGAGCACCGTTGGAGATTTGTGCGCTTATATCGCCGGCGAGGGCATGCAGCCTTTCCTGAATTCCATTGAGGCCATTGCCGGGTGTCAGTGACCTGATACAGCCATTGTCTTGCATACTGATTACCACTGTTTCACCGCTTTGCTGGAATGAAATTTTACAATGGTTGCCGTTGCTATGACGCAATACGTTAGTGGTCAGTTCGGTGAGCGCCAGGATAAGCGCCGTCTCTGCACGCGGGCTTAAAAGCGGTATATCGCCCAGTAATTCAACAGCAAAACCATTCTGACGCAACTTATCACACAACTGGATAACTTCACCTGACAGGCCGCGGTGCTTGTAACCGGAGACAGTCTGGCGAACCAGGCTTAAGCTTTCACGGGCGATTTTGTGCAAATCAGACAGGTGTTCACCCACATCATCATTTTTTTCCTGCTTCAATAATTTTTCAGCCAGTTCTGCCTTCAGTGCAATTGAAGACAAGGTGTGACCCAAAATATCGTGCAGGTCGCGGGCAATACGTTCGCGCTCGGCAATAACGGCAAGTTGCTCAATTTCCTGTCTGCTTTGCAGCCAGTGCAAAGCGGCTGCACCGCGGATGCGTTCGATATAGCCCCACAAGCTGATAGTGACAATTCCGGAAATGCCGGGCAGCGCGAAAAAGGGTACCTGGTACTGGTAGTGATATTGCAGCGTCAGGATCATGGCGATAATGCTGCCGAGCAAGGTTAAATAAAGGCGTGTGCCGTAGCTATAGCCGATCAGGAAGCCGACATAGGAAAAAAAGGTGCTGGAACCCGGTGAGAGGGGTGTAACCAAAAGTGCTAACACCAGGATGGCGGTAATGGGTTGCCAGACATATTTGGTATTCATTACCGTAGCGCGTAAATAAAGCATAACGAAGGCTATGTAAGCACCAAATAAAAACAGGTATTGGGGAGTGCTGTAGGGCGTGTAATAAATAGGGATAAAATAATAGAGGCTGAAAATAAGCCATATCCACGGCTTTTCCAGAAAGAGGGGCGAGCGACACGTTTTCATGGATGCCTCAAAAAATAATAATCAATGAACGCCCTGCGTTATGGGCGAAGGGGCACCTATCCAGTATCCCGCCTGAGTGCTCTGCCCAGTATAATTCAAAGAGCCCGCTGTTAACCCGAATTTTTATAGGGATATTTTCCGGTAGAGGTAGTTCACAGGCCAGCTACGAAAGTCATTAGCTCAAAGTGACAAATGTCAAAGTACTTTATGTTTTTTATTGCAGGTCAAGGGGGGCTATTTAATTATCGGGTTAATAGAATCGTCTTTAAAAGCGTTATACTTCTCTGCTTACACATGGGCACACTTGCCCATACTGGTTTCCTTCCTACTATTCCGCATCATTTTTTTATGATGATTTTAATAAAATATAAGGTTTATTATGAAAAAAATAACAATCGTTTTGCTTTCATTATGTTTGTGCATGAAGGTGTGGGCAGATGAAACAGGTACGAATATTATTTTTCTGATTGGCGATGGCATGGGTGCGGCTTACACCAGCGCCTATCGTTTATATCAGGATGACCTGGCAACGCCGCAGCTTGAGACGACGATTTTTGACGAGATGCTGGTCGGCATGGCATCCACCTATTCTGATGACCTTGCTTTGGTGACTGATTCCGCTGCCGCAGCGACAGCCCTGGCGGCAGGGGTAAAAACCTTCAATGGTGCGATTGGCGTGGACTCGCAGCATTCTCCTGTAGCCAGCATGCTGGATAAAGCTAAGGAGCGGGGCTATTTAACCGGTATAGCCGTAACCTGTCAGGTTAACCACGCTACACCGGCAGCTTTTGTTGCCCACGCCGACAGCCGTCAAAGCTACGATAAAATTGCCGATCAATTTGTAGATTTGCGTATCAATGGAAAGCCTAAAGTCGATTTGGTATTAGGCGGTGGGCGTGAATATTTCATTCGTAAAGATCGCAACCTGATTAAAGAGTTACAAGGTTTGGGTTACAGCTATCAATCCGATATCAAAAACCTTGTGAAAATTAAAAAATTGCCCGCTATAGGGTTATTTGCCAACTCGGGTATGGAGCCTGCACTGGGTAGTGAGCACCCCTTGCGTCTTTCGGAGATGACCGCCAAGGCTCTCGATCTGCTACACACAAAATCCTCCAATAAGCCCTTTTTATTGATGCTGGAAGCCAGCCAGGTAGATTGGTGCGGCCATGCCAATGATATTGCCTGCGCCATGGCAGAAATGCACGATATGGCAGCCACTATTAAAATCATCAAACAGTTTATTGATAAAAATCCCAACACCATTTTTGTCGCTACTGCTGACCATTCCACTGGCGGCTTATCTATAGGTGCCAGGGGGCAATACCGGTGGGGTGCGGATGTCGTTCGTAATATCAAAGCCACTGCACCTGGTATCACACGCCAATTGCTGGCCAATAAAAGTCATTGGAAACCGGTATGGCAGTCGCTGACCCACATCAGTTTGGCTGAAGACGAACAAAAATTGCTCGATGCCTATATCACTGAGGCTGATGAAAGTGGAAACAAGACAGCAGACCAGATAACTGCCCAGGTACTGAGTTACATTGATAAGTATTCGGCAACAGGCTGGACCACAAAAGGCCATACCGGTGAAGACGTACAGGTTTTCAGTTATGGCAAAGGTAAAAATAACTTTGAAGGTGCTATCGATAATACCGATATCGCTAAAAAATTAATGTCCTATATACAACCTTAATAAGATGATAAGGAAAATAAAATGAAATCCAGAATGACTTTACTGGTTCTGGCTTTGTGCGTTTTGTTAAGCGCCTGCCAAACCGAGCCCGGTAAAAAAACGTCCTCGATTGAACAACTGCTGCGTAAAGATTATGTCAGCACTGTCGACAAGGAAACGCATCAGTACTTTGTGTTCTTGCCGCGCGGTTATAACGACGACCCCAATAAAAAATGGCCGGTCATGTTATTTTTACACGGCAACGGTGAACGTGGTAACGGTCGTGATGAATTGGATTATGTTATTTCCCATGGCCCTTTGTACGAAGCCTGGGTCCAGAAGAAAGATTTGCCTTTTATTATTATTTCACCCCAGCTTCCTATGTTCGGAATGGAGAAAGTCCCTTATATCGCCAACCGTACCCGAGCGCAAATTCCACAGCGTTTAGCGGAAGGTGTACCGGCTCGCAGTCCTTTCTTTGAAACGCAAGGGCCTTTAGAAACTGCACCGGTCGTCACCGAGGATGATATGAAAAAAATTCCGCCCTTGCTGCCGGTAGGTTGGGATTATGTCGAGCAGGATTTATTGGGCATGTTGAGTTCGGTTCAACAAGATTATCGTACCGACCAGGCGCGTGTGTATCTCACCGGTTTGAGCTACGGCGGTTTTGGAACCTGGTATATGGCCAGTAAGCATCCTGACAAGTTTGCTGCCATAGCGCCTGTGGTGGGTTGGGGGCATCCTGATCTCATGGCACCTATAGCAACACATCAATTACCTGTGTGGGCCTTTGCCGGCGGTCGCGATACAGCAGTCAATAAAAAATTCTTCTATCCCGGTTTGGCAAAACTGGAAGAACTGGGTGATAAAGAGGTTCGCTTTACAGTCGAAGAGGACATGGCCCATGATACCTGGAAGCGTGTATACGCCAATCCGGGTTTGTATGAATGGTTATTATCACATAGCAAGAAATAATCACAGTTGTTTGGATATATGAAAGAGGGTCGATACAGCTGCGAAATTCTCTTCTTTAAAATATAAAATCAATCTGATTTTGGGTAATCAAATTCACGATTCTGATAATTCATCTTAACCAACCTTGAAAATTTATAATGAAAAATTTCCTGCTTTTATTGGTAATATTTTTTTCCGGTGTTACCCATTCGTCACCCTGGGTTTCTGATTTGGGTAATGGCCGCTATAAAAATCCGGTACTTTTTGCGGACTATTCTGATCCCGATATCATAAAAGTGGGCGATGATTTCTACATGGTTGCATCCAGCTTTAATGCCATGCCGGGCATTCCGGTACTGCACTCCAAAGACTTGATAAATTGGAACATTATCGGCCACGTATATAAAAATTTGCCTTTTGAAAAACATGACCGCCAGGCCCACGGCCTGGGTTCCTGGGCTCCGTCCATTAATTACCATAAAGGGCTGTTCTATGTATATTTCTGCACGCCCGATTTAGGCCTTTTTGTTGCAACCGCAAAAAATCCTGCCGGTCCCTGGAACCTCAAGCATATGGTCAATGTTGAGTTGTGGGAAGACCCCGATGCATTTTGGGATGATGACGGCCAAGCTTATTTAGTGCGCGGAAAGGTTCGTGCCGATATTTTATATCTGCATAAACTCAGTGCCGATGGAAAAACGCTGTTGGATGATGGCAAGGTCATCTTTAAAAACTTGCAAGAGCAACCCGTTATTGAAGGCCCCAAGTTTTTAAAGCGAAACGGCTACTATTATATTTTTGCGCCCGCCGGTGGGGTTGCCACAGGGTGGCAGACAGTATTGCGTTCAACCGCTATTTACGGGCCCTATGAATCCAAAATTGTGATGAACCAGGGCCGCACGAACATCAATGGGCCGCACCAGGGTGGCATGGTGGAATTGGATTCCGGTGAGTGGTGGTTTATGCATTTCCAGGATCGCGGCCTCTATGGCCGTGTTGCACATTTGCAGCCGATGGTATGGAAAGATGATTGGCCTGTTATAGGCAATGATATTAATCAGGATGGAATTGGCGAACCCGTATTGGAATGGCAAAAGCCGAATGTTGGAAAAACAGTTCCAGTTTCCATTCCGCAGACCAGCGATGAATTTGATAAAAATAATTTGGGGCTGCAATGGCAATGGCATGCCAATCCGAAAAAAGAATGGTATTCAATTAACCGAGCCAAAAAGGATCAGTTGCGACTTTACGCTGTTCAAAATCTTACCCAAGCTGGAAATTTGCGTTTCGTGCCGAATTTATTGTTGCAAAAATTTTCGGCTCCTGAATTTGTTGCAACAACAGAAGTGGCATTTCATCCCGATGGAAAAAAAGACAAAGCCGGATTAGTTGTCATGGGGCAAACCTGGGCCTATCTCGCTTTTTATCAAACTGAAACGGAAACTCGCCTGGGTTTATTCCACGGCGCCTATGAGCAATACGATGATGTCACTAAAGAAATAGCCTCAATTCCATGGCAGCCCGGCCCAGGCGGTGAATACAAGGCGCAGTTGCGGGTAGCGGTGGCAGAAGGGGGGCTGAGCCAATTTTCTTACAGCAAAGACGGAACATCCTTTGAAAAAATTGATGCACCTTTCCAGGCGGCCAAAGGGGTGTGGATAGGCGCGAAAGTCGGTTTATTCAGCCTGAATTCCAGTATAGAAAAAAGTAAAGGATATATGGATGTCGATTGGTTCAGGGTGGAATAAACACAGTAATGCCTGAAGTTTCCTTAGAAAAATAGAATTAATGGCTACATGCCTAAAAATAAGACCGCGCTAGGGCGTTTGATAAGAGAGGTAACGCATGATCAACCGAAAAATGATAATTAATATAGTGGGATTATCAGTATTTATTTTTTTCTCCGGATTGACTTCTGCCAGCGAAAAAGTGAATCAGGATAAATTGTTTCTTACCAGCAATGACTCAAAACTGGTATTGGATATCCGCAACCAAAAAATCAAGCTGGATGTGTTTAACCAAAATAAAAAAATTGTTGCACTGACAGATATACGTTTTAACGATACCAGTGCAATTCAATGGCGCTTGTCGAATGCTTCAGAAAGTACGGTGATACTGGTCGGCGAATTTCCTTCTCATGTGGATTATTATAGCCCCGTTACTGATACGGCATCTCGCACAGCCACGCTGGTGGTCAGTAAAGTTAATGGCGGGTTCAGGGTCCATGCAACGCCCGACTGGGGCAGAACGACCGCATTACATTTTGATTATCTGGGTGACCATTTTTTCGGTTTATCAGAACCTTTGCAACCGGATGGACAACTTTCACCCGATTTAACCGGCAGCAGTGTGCAGGTGGATATCAACAGTGAAGATGCTTACCTGCACGAAAATTATGCAACAGCCTACTCAGCGTTTTACATAAGCAGTTTTGGCTACGGCAGCTTTTTTGACAGCTTTGCCCGCGGTCGCTATGACCTGGCGATCAATGGGAAAAATCGCATTACCCACGATACCGGTTCTCTCGACTGGTATGTATTCACCGGGCGTGATGGTGTTGAGATTCAGCGTCCTTATTTTTCGCTGATAGGTGCACCAAAACCGGTTCCGGCCTGGGGGCTCGGGCCAATGGGATGGCGCGACCAAAATAACGGCGGCGCTGCTGAAATTCTTGATGATGTAAAAAAAATGCGTGAGTTGCGTATTCCATTTACTTCCTGGTTTGTTGATCGCCCCTACAGTGATGGTGCTCACGCCTGGTCGCAGATGAATTTTAATTCGCTGTTTGCCAATCCCGGCCAATGGATAAATCAATTGCGTCAACAGGAAGGGTTGGAGTTTATGACCTGGACCGCAACAGCAACCTTTGGCGATGTAAATGTGGGCAAACATTTGCAGGGAAAATTTTCTTACCTCGATTTAAGTGATGCAAAAACAGTCCAGGTATTCCAGCAGGCATTGGCGGAAAAGCAACATGTATTCGGTGTTAAGGGCCATAAAATGGATCGTGCTGATGAGGCGTTTCCGGTTGCAGAAGATTGGGCAGATAAAACAGTTCCTATTCCGAATCGACGCAATCAATATTCTTTCTTAATGGCAAAAGTTCACGATGAGGCTCTGCGCAAACAGTGGGGTGATGACCAGATGACCTTTGCCCGATCCGCTTACCAGCGCAGCCAACCCTATTTAAGTGCAATTTGGGGCGGCGATCCGCGCACTTCCTGGGAAGGTTTGCAAAGTAATATTGCCAATGCCATGCGTTCATCTTTTATGGGGTTTCCCGTTTGGGGAACAGATGTCGGTGGCTATCAGGGCGATGGTTATATTCCGGAAGATTTGTATATTCGCTGGATGCAGGCCGGGAGTATGAGTGGCTTGTTTGAAATAAAGTTGGATGGAGCCGGTGGTGCGGGTACCGACCGTATGCCCTGGCGTTACAGTGAAAAATTCCAGGCGATTTTCCGTAAGATTTGCGAAGAGCGGATGCAGCTTTTACCCTATCTTTATTCCCTTTCACACACGAGTGCCTCTACAGGTGCTTTAATGCAGCCGCTCGCCTACAGGCATTTGCAGGATAAAAATACCTATGCCATTGCAGACCAGTTTTATCTCGGCAATGCCATTTTGGTTGCGCCTGTTTTACACAGCGGTGAAAAACACAGTCTCTATTTGCCGCAAGGAAATTGGGTTGATTTTAATAACACGGCATTGCGCTACAAAGGCGGAAAGACAATAGCTATTAATGTTCCGCTGGATACCCTGCCGCGTTTTATTGCAGAGAATTCTATTTTCGTCCAGGGCGATATCTATAGGGGCAGCGACCGCAACTGGAGTTCACAGGTACCGCGCTTATCCATAATTGCCAACCCTGCTGAAGCCAAGGGTGAAGCCCGTTTTGTATATGTAGATATGCTGGACACTAACCAGCAAAAAACCATCAGTATGCAACGCAATAAAGCAACAATTGAATTGCATATTCCATCGTTGACCGGCGAGAGCGATTTGCACGTTCTCTTGGCTAAATCGCCCAAGTCAGTAGCGGTTAACGACAAGCCGGTTGAATGGAAATTTGACCAACAAACACGTCAACTTCGTTTATTGCTTGCTAAAGGTGAAGCTGCCAGGGTTGATATTGGATTGTAATCAGATTGATTGTATTTCTTTCAATTTTTACTGCGCTTCTGCAAGGGTGAAGAAGCGCTTGCTTCTCACTATCAAAACCCTTCAGTGTGTATCGTCCACGACGTATTATTCGGAAGCCCCATGTAAGCACCCGTCTGCGGATTTTTCTCCAACATGATAGCAACAGCCGTAAGCAAAGAGGCGTTGGCGGGCAGGTAAACCGGAAGGTCTGCTCCCATTTGCGGACAATTTCCGTTAATAAGGTAGTGATTATTTTTACTTTCCATTAACAATAATTGTACGGCCAGTTCAGGTTGTTCCAGGCGCGCGGCTGTCATGGCTAACATCGGATAATCCCAACCCCAGATTTTGGTATCAAATGCCCAATGTTTTATAACGGCAGCCAGGGTATTACTCATTATTTTTTTATCAATATATGCATCATTTAAAAATGCAGCAGGTGCGAGCATGGTGGGATGGTCTTCCCTGCTTGCCGGGTTGTCAAAGGTATCGGGTATGGATTCTATGGCCACGTATTTTCCGTCTTTTTGCGGTAAATCTGCCAATAATTCCAGTTGTTGCTGCCATTGTCGGTTGACCGGCAACCCCTGGCGGATACGCCATTGCTGCGCAGTTTCAAGTCCGTAACGCCAGTAAGCTAATTCAAATGCAGGATTGCGGCTTTGGGTTGGGGTATAGATTTCCTGCGCAATCCAGATGGGGGCATTTAATACGAAGCGATTGCTTTTTTTATCCCAGCTCAACATGGATGACATGGCCAGTGCTGTTTCTTCAACCACTTGGCTATATCTTTCCAGGACATTTTTATCCTTGGTTGTTTGAAATAATAATTCGGCTAAATGAATCGGCTGAGGTTGGTTCCAAATAATCAAGGGGTTCCCGCCAGGGCTTTCACGGCCATTCACGTCAGTCATCTTGGGCCAGCGTGTGCCTTGTAACCCCCTTTTTTGTGCAATAGCGCGGGCTGCATCCATATGCTTCAGGTACCAATCCAGCATAGGTGTTGCGAATGTGCTGCGGTTCCACATAATCCAGTGTGCGTAATGCAGCCACGACATTTCAGTGTGGAATTTTCCGTACCAGGAGCTTGAGGTCAAACCCGTCTCCTGGGCAGGAATAGCATCGCGTGTTTGAGCCGCTAATAAATATTGTGAAAGCAAAATACGACGTTGTAATTCCTGTGCCTGTGCATCAGTGCTTTGGCTGAGATCTACAAATGTGCCTGATTGCCAATAGGTTTGCCAATATTTACTGGCTGAAAGTAAGGTGTCTTTTACTGTCAGCGGCCTATTTGGTTTCACATCTTCTTCGACATATTCCACGGTAAATTCAAATTGATTACTGCGAGATGCGGGAGTCAGCTCAAAGGTGTGAGCCGAGTTTTTTTTGAGGTTTGCGTTACCACGCCAGTTGATCAGTACTGTGAATAATTGATCATCAACTTTGCGTCTAAAGGTGAGTGAAGTTTTTGTTTGGCCTGAGATGCTGGTGCTGTGTTCAGCATCATGCAACCAATCCATATCCGGAGTATTTTTGACAGAAAAATCATAGCCGCGTGGAAAGCCAAACTCTATGGACAGACGAGCGGCTTTATTGAGTGATGAATTCATCCGGAATGCAACGCCGTCGCGGTTTGCGTGAACCGCACTTTTAACGGCAACTTCCTTTCCCGCCAGCAGGTAGCGGCTATTTAGTTCACCTTTCCATAAATCCAGTGTTTGTTTAATGCCGGAAAGGGAGTTTGCTTCCGGCTTTTTTCCATCAAGCATCAAACTTATGCGCCCCAGGGGCAGGTCGTGCGGATTTTGTCGCAGCCATTGTGCGGCGGGTGTATTTGTCCGGGTAGGAAATTTAACCTTGCGATCATAAGCATCATATTCTTCATCCGCTTCGTCCAAGGTATGAGGCTCGCCTTTGCTGTGCCACGCCCAACGCGCTTTCGTCTCCAGGGGAAAGCCTGCGGCGTAATATTCCGGCCCGAAACTTTGGAAGCCTGTTACATCCGCTGTAAAAGCAAACTTGCCGTTACCCAGTGTAAAGGGATTGTTTTTATCAACAGCATTCAATTGTGGTGAAAAAGCTGAGACAACAGCCTGGCGATTTATGGTATCGGCATTTGCGGTTGCAATTGTGATACCCGCCAGGGACACACACAGTCCTGCTAACCGGAAGAAAATCGCAAAGAATCGTTTTATGGAGCCGTTAAAAATGATGGAAGTTTTCAGGTGATTAGGTGAGCTGCGATAAAAATACAATGTTGAATACTCTTGGTTATTAATCAGGTACGGAGTTTGTTGTTCCGTAAATCTGTTTTCTGGATTGAGTGGGGAGAATATATAGTCAGCGATCCCATGAGGCAATCCAAGAAATGTGAAGGGCAATAATGAAAGCCTAGGTTGGCCCAAGTTATATGCGGGCGCGACGGAAACTGCGGCATGTGTGAAAAAGACTTTACAAGCCATTTAAACGGAGTTATCTTTAATTTATTGTGATATCTTTTTGATATCATATTTTTTAAATACTAATAAGGAGCGGTCTATGCATCAAGAAACAGAAGCGAGTACGGAGTCGGGTTATCTTCTATTGATAGTGCTCTTTATTGCACAGGTAGCCTCAGTTGCGGGCGCTATCCTGCTCTCGCCCGTACTTAAAATAGTTGCCGTTTTGGCAGGCATCATCATATTTATTTGCTGGTTCGGGTTTTATATGGTTCACCCCAACCAGGGTAAGGTGCTGCAATTGTTCGGTCATTATGTAGGAACTGATCGCAACAATGGTTTGCGCTGGTCAAATCCCTTCTATTCCAAACAATCGGTCAGTTTGCGGGTACGCAATTTTGAAAGCGGTCGCCTGAAAGTGAACGATGCCAACGGTAACCCTATTGAAATTGCCGCCGTCGTTGTCTGGCGCGTTGTCGATACAGCCGAAGCTATTTTTGAAGTGGATAATTATGAAAACTACGTAACTATCCAAAGTGAAGCGGCTTTGCGCAACCTGGCGACCAGTTATCCTTATGAACACGACAAAGACGATGAAAGGTTGTCGTTGCGCAGCGACGCCAACGCCATTGCCAAAAAGCTGTGTAAGGAAGTTCAGGATCGCTTGCAAAAGGCCGGTGTTGACGTACTGGAAGCTCGCTTAAGTCACCTGGCGTATTCGCCGGAAATTGCGCAAGCCATGCTGCAACGCCAGCAGGCAAATGCCGTTTTGTCTGCGCGGAGAATCATTGTCCAGGGTGCAGTCGGTATGGTTACCGATGCGATTGCAGAACTCTCGGCCCTGGGTACTATTTCGCTGGACGAAGAGCGCAAGGCGGCTATGGTCAGCAATTTGCTCGTAGTCTTATGTGGTGATCATCAGGCAAAGCCGGTGATTAATGCCGGATCGATTTACTAACAACAGGTTATTTTTGTGTCAAAAAAAGCTTATCCCTTACGCATTAACGAACAGGTACTGGCTGCCTTGCAGCGTTGGGCTGACGATGATTTGCGCAGTTTGAATGCACAAATTGAGTATCTGCTACGTGAGACGTTGGTAAAAAGCGGTAGGGTAAAGCTGGTACAAAAAGTCGTCACCGATATTGAACCTGTTGAGACTATCGATGAACCGGCAGAGGATGAAAATTAAAAGAAGCTTGCATAAAGAAACTATTTTCAGAATAAGTATCGCTTTGTGATCTGCATATGAATTGTGCAAAGATATTTAAGGGGAATATGTATGCGTTGGGAATATAAAGTAGTTGAGGCAAAGCGCTCATTTATGAGCGGTGGAATCAAAACTGAAGCTTTTGAGCAGCAATTAAATGAGCTGGGGCGAGATGGTTGGGAGCTGGTTACTGTCAATCAAAACCAGATTCACAAGGTCGTTGCGGTATTAAAGCGGCCTAAATAATAAGCATAAAAAACGCAGCCAGGGCTGCGTTTTTTATGGAGTTTTTCTGATAAATCCTTACACAAAATATTCCGGATGTTCCTGCGGAATTACCTTCAGCACATTATAAACATCTTTCAAATGTATGCTCATGGCCTTGGCGGCTTTATCGGGCACACCGGATTTAATGGCTTTAATGATCGCAGTGTGCTGCGCCAGTACACGTTTAAATTGATCCTGCTCTTGCAGGCTTAAACAGCGGACCCGATCCATATGGGCTTTTTCCGCTTCGATGAGCTGGGCCACACGGGCGTACTGGGTGTGGTTTGCCAGGGTTTGGTGAAAATTGTCATCCAGTTTCTGGAAAGCCAACGGATCGTTATTCTCGGCAGCAATTTTTTGCTCTGCAATAATTCTTTCAGCCTCAACAATAATCTCATTGGTCGCATGTTCTGCAAGGTAGGAGACTACAGATACCTCTATGGCTTCGCGAATAAAACGAGCTTCCAGAATTTTATCCATACTGAATTTGGTGACGTAGGTTCCGCGCTGTGGCAGGACTTCTACAAAACCTATATTGGCCAGTTGGATTAAGGCTTCCCTGACCGGCGTACGGCTAACCCCGAATTGGTTGGCAAGTGATGTTTCGGAAATCATTTGGCCTGGCAGAAGATCCATACTGATGATGGCGTCACGCACAAACCCAAAAATTTGGATAGCGGTAGGGCGATCAAATGACAGGCCTTTTGCATCTGGTCGCAGAGTTATAAGTGGCTGCTTGGCCATGCGTAGCTCCGGAGTGGGTGGTCTACTTGCCACCTTAAAACAATAATAACGAAGTAGCGAGATGCTAAAGGCACCTTTCTTCTGTGAGGTTCGGATGCTAATAGGTTCGCCTTGAAAAGTATACAGCCAACGCACCCCAAGTTAACTCAGGCAGGTTACGACAGATGGAGCCTAACAAACCTTGTTAATGAATTGATGGTGTTGACGTACTAGTATACAAGTATTATGATGAGCTCAATCTATAGCGTTGGGTGCGTATAAAGTAACGGTTTGGATGATGACATAGGTTTTTTATAGCATTGGCCGACCCTATGCCCCAGCTACTCATAGAAAGAACAATTGGTCTGGAGACCTGGTTTTAAGCCGAAATCCAGATTGGTGACCGGTGTGTTTGGCCTTTTGCTAGCGAAGCTTCTTCGCTAGTTTTTTTGCGTTCGGTCGTTTTTGGTTTGCGTTTGATGTGCCTGAAACGCTTGCGTTAAATAGCCAGGATGTTGCACCAAATCCGGCTCAATGATTTTGTTGTAACCCCGTTGGAGTTCTTGCTTCCAGTTACTTACAGCCCCTTTTCAGGGGCTTTTTTTATCCTGTATTTTCTTGCTATCTATCCGCCTTACCTTCCTTGTATCTGTTGTGACAATAAGACCTGCAGGGGATGCGGCAAGGTAATTTTATCCATACGTTTGGTCTGGCTGCGGCATGAATAACCAGTTGCCGTTAGTTTGCCGTTATTGGCCGGATTATTAACGACTGAACTCCAGGACAGCTGGTAGATTTTTTTAGAGGTTTCAACATTGGCGGTTTCGTGGCCATAAGTACCTGACATGCCACAACAGCCTGTTTCTATCACCTTTAAGTGTTGGCCAAGTTGTGCGAATACAATTTGCCAATCGCTTACTGAGCTGACGGCATTGGTTTTCTCGGTGCAATGTGCAAGTAACGAATATTCACCGTTGTGGAAATTATCTTTATTCGCAGCCAGCAACTCAGTCTGCGCGACCAGCCATTCCTGTACCAGGTAAACCCGTGGGGCATTGGCACCCAGAACTTTTTGGTATTCGCTGCGGTAGGCCAGGGTCATGGCAGGATCAAGACCTATCAGGGGAATGCCTGAAGACGCCAGCCCGTTAAGCAGCGTGGCATTGGTATCTGCTGCTTTTGCAAAGGCTTTTAAAAAGCCGTGAACGTGCAGCGGTTTGCCATTGGGTTTGAAAGGCGCAACTAACGGAATAAAGCCCAGTGCCTGCAACAGTTTCAGGGAATCAACCACAACGGGGGTTTCAAAATAACTGGTAAAGGCGTCTTGCACAAAAATAACGGCTTTGGATTTTTGCGGTGCGGCCAGCTTTGCAATGTTTTCCAGGGTGGCCCACTGTATGCTTAAGCGGTTCAATTGGGTTTGTAAGTTCATTCCACTCAGTAACGGGCTATCCACCATGCCTGCCACCTTAGCCATGATGTTTTGCACAAAGCGCGGCTTCATAAGTGCGTTGTATAACCAGGGTACACGCGCAAGTATTGGAATCATAAATTCCAGGCCGCCTACGAAATAATCCTTTAGTGGGCGCAGATAGCGACTGTAGTAGAGTTCCAAAAATTTACTGCGGAATTCGGGTACATCCACTTTTATAGGACATTGGCCCGCACAGGATTTGCAGGCTAGGCAGCCCATCATAGCATTGTGGACTTCGTGTGAAAAATCGTAATCACCATTGCGTTTGCCAAGGCTGTTGCTGATGCGGGCTGGTAAAGACAATAAAAAGCTGCTCTGTCTTATCTTCCGGCTTTCACTCAGTGGATTAATACCGCGCTCGCTCATTTGCCTGAGCCATTCGCGCATCAGCGAAGCGCGCCCTTTGGGGGAATGTACGCGGTCGCGAGTACCTTTCCATGAGGGACACATGGCGTCGTTCGGATTCCAGTTGTAGCAGAGCCCATTGCCGTTGCAATGCATGCCTTCGCTATAGCCTTCCCATACTTGTACGGGAATTTTTCTGTCTTGCTGGCCGCGAGTGACAACACCGTCAATTTTTAGCAGAGCTATGTCTTCCGCCGGCGTTGCGATTTTGCCCGGGTTTAATTGGTTGTAAGGGTCAAACGCTGCTTTGATGCGTTGCAGTTGTGGATAGAGTTCGCCGAAAAATGTGGGTGCGTATTCCGAGCGCACACCTTTTCCATGTTCGCCCCACAGTAAACCCTTATATTTATGGGTCAGCTCTGCGACGCGATCACTGATCTTGCGTACCAGTTTTTCTTGCACAGGATCTTTCATATCAATAGCGGGGCGAACATGAAGGACACCGGCGTCTACGTGGCCGAACATACCATAGGCAAGGTTGTTCTCGTCCAGCAGTTGGCGAAACTCAAGGATAAAATCAGCCAGGTTCTCGGGCGGAACTGCGGTATCTTCGACAAACGGAATAGGGCGGGCTTCACCCTGCGCATTCCCCAGAAGCCCAACCGCTTTCTTGCGCATACCCCAGATTTTATTGACAGATTCATTGCCCCAGGCTGTCGAATAACTGATACGGACATTGTCACTACGTAGGGCATCGGCATCTAACTGGTCGGTAAATTTTTTCACCGCTGCCACTAATTCAGTTTCGTTGTGTGCGGTGTATTCCACCAGATTAATGCCCTGAATTTTTTCGCCATTGACCGGCTCAGGGAAAAACTCTGCAACGCTGTGCCACACAATATCTTGCATGGCAAGGTTCAATACTTTTGAATCAACCGTTTCAATGGACGTCGGTTCGGCTTTCATTAATTCGGTCGCATCGCGCAGGGCAGCATTAAAGTCGCGATAGTTGACATTAATCAGTGCGCTGTATTTTGGAATAACCAACAGGTTAATTTTGGCTTCTACAATAAAGCCCAGCGTGCCTTCGCTGCCGCACAGGATATTGTTCAGGTTGAACCGATTTTGTTCGTCGCGAATATGCGCCAGGTCGTAACCGGTGAGGCAGCGATTGAGTGGTGGAAATTTTGCACTGATTAAATCAGCATGTTCGCGCTGGATACTATTAATCAACTTGTGCACCTGGCCGACGCGATCAGTCCGCGCGCTCAGGGTTTCCAATTCGGCATCGTCAATAGCAAATGATGTCCATGTACTGCCATCCAGTAAAACGGTGGTTAACTCCAATACATGGTTACGGGTTTTTCCGTAGCGGCAGGACCCTTGCCCTGATGCATCGGTATTGATCATGCCGCCGATGGTAGCGCGATTGCTGGTGGAGAGTTCCGGGGCAAAAAACAAGCCGTGCGGTTTAATGGCGGCGTTAAGCTGGTCTTTGACTACGCCACACTGCACCCGTACCCACTGCTCCTGAACATTGATTTCCAGAATCTGGTTCATGTATTTGGACGTGTCAACCACCAGGCCATCGGTGAGTGACTGGCCGTTGGTGCCTGTACCGCCGCCGCGGGGGCTGAGCACGATGTGGGTGAATTCCGGCAGTTGGCTGAGTTTGGTCAGTGTGACTATATCGGCGGCATCCCGCGGGTAAATAATCCCTTGGGGAAGCACCTGGTAAATAGAATTATCCGTTGCCAGCACCGTACGGCTTGCATAATCAGGATTGAGGTCCCCCTTAAAACCACCGTCACGCAACCTGTCGATAAAGGATAGATAAAGCGCCTGGAGAGGGGAGGCTTGGTCAATGCGTGGGATCATAGAAGAATTCATCAATCAAACAGCGAAAATATGCTGTGTATTCTACCTTGTTGTACTGCCCGAGGCCATGAAGCTGTGAAATCTTGATAAGGATGGATTTGTGAAAAGATACATTCCGGCACTGCTATATGGTAGCGTGCAACGTCGTGGACAAATAACCAAGGAGCTGGAAACATTGAGGCCTCTTTGTGCTCATTTTTGAAGAGTTTTGCAGCGTTTTGCAGCGTAGATAGGGTACAAGTTATTGCTATTGGTAAAAATTCATAGGGACTGTTCATGAAGAAAATAATAATTGGATTGGTTGCGGCGGTACTTTTGGCTGCCGGACTTCTGCTTTACATTATTTACGGCGGCTTTAGCGAAACACTGCATGCGCCAGCGGGGAAACCTGTGGTCAGGGATGTACCTCTGGATTGGGAATCTTATCGGCAAGCCAGAATGGCTGCGCGCGATGCCCATATTGCGCAACATCAGACCGCCTACAATCGCTTTGCCGATTTCGCAGAAAGTGAAACCGACGGCATTCCTTACATTATCCTGAAGCTGCTGCCTATTCTCGCTCCCGAATATTGGGGTGAAGGCGAGAACTTTCTAAGCGTCATGGGATTGTTTTACGACGAACGCCTGCCAGGTGCTCCTGTACCCCGGGGGATGGGTTTTAGTGGTTTATCGCGCGTTGATCCGGCAGGCAATATTGATTACGCCTCTTTTTCCTGCGGGGCTTGCCATATTGGTCGGGCACGGATGGACGATAATACCTTTTATTATTTAGATGGAGGCATCAACGCTGAATTTAATGTGGTGGGATACCGTAAGCGCCTGATGCAAACTATTATAAAAATCGCCGGTGCCGAGACCGATCCCCAAAAGCGGGATGCGCTGGTAACGCAAACTGTTCTGGCTGCGCTGGAAAAAGTACACGCTGAAAATCCCAATTATTTTTACAACGATTTCAGTTACGAAAATCGCCGTTTTGATGCCGGTTACGAACAAACCCAAATTGATCTATTTAAACGCACCGCCAGCCGGACAATTGCGCAATTTATTAACCATCATCTTAATGAATATCATGGCTGGGAAGAATTTGTCGGTAAATATTATGTGGGTGCGCAACAGCAATTATTGGATGGCCTGCCCGGCATGGAGGATGCAATTGGCTTTAATACAGTAAAAGCCAATGCAAACTTGAAGCTTAAGCCGTTTACCAGGACTTTCGCATCACTGGCGTTTCCGTCCAGCTATGGCGTAACCGATATTATGGTGGTTTGGGAGCAGAATACCCACGACCCGGAATGGAGTGCAGATAAAAAATCATTGATAAACGGTGGTGGCCAATGGACCGGACATATTCCACTGCCTATCTATAAAAATGTTGCAGCGCAATTAACGATTGGTTATGAAAACATAGATATACGTGTCTCTGCATTTGCAGAAGAAGTGTTGGATAAATTACCTGCCAGCGTCTATCCCTTTGATGTAGATATTGAGCTTGCAAAAAAAGGCCAGGCACTTTTTGCAGAAAACTGTGCGGCTTGCCATCAACCTCACAATGGAAAAGTTTACGACAATCTGGGTACAGACATGGGTCGTGCCGACATTGCCGGACTGTTCGTGACACTGGGTGCGATCAGTGCATTTACTGATGCCTGTGGAGTGGATACCCGCATCCAAATGTATGGTAAAGAGGTAAAACCGTGTGCTGAATATAAAGGCGTATCGCTGCAAGGCAGGCAGCTGCTAGTAATGACGCCGCCGAAACAACATAAAGGATACAACGCCTTGCCATTGATCGGCTTGTGGGCACAAGCTCCTTATTTACACAATGGCTCCATTCCTACGCTTTACCATTTGCTAGTACCAAATGAGCGTCCGTCAGTGTTTATTAAAAGTCGTTTGAGTTACGACAAAACATGGGTCGGCTTTAGTTGGCATATGGATGACACCTCAGATCACCAGGAAGGTTACATTTTTGATACCCGCCTTACACCTGCTATGAGTAACAAGGGACATGACAAAGATATTCAACAGGAGGATAAAGTTTTTAAACTCAATTGGTCTGATAACATAGAAGGTGCTCTGGCCATTATTGAATACCTTAAAACCCTATAGTCTTGCCAGGCAGTTTGGTAATACCTCCTTTCTTATACCTATTCCTCATGAGTGAACTCTGGCTCATATATCTTTTAAGTTATTGTCTTCTATAGCTTTTAGTTAATCGCTAATAGTGGTGAATGCGAGGTCTGATTTTGCCAAATAGTTTGTTTGACACACTTGTATGCAAGTAGTAGGATTGGTCAACTTGTGCTCATGTATACAAGTGCTCAAGACTATTTGGGGTAGACAATATAGAGCTTGTTGCAGGGCACAGGGAGAAAAGATAAGTGACTACTTATCATTAATAATGAATAACAAATTTGGAGTTAGCATGAAAAAGAGAGCCGCATTTCCAATCTTCCACCTGAGCTTATTAAGCCTGAGTGTAGCAGCCGTCATGGCGCAGGCCGCAGAAACAACAGCGCCTGTTGAATCTGAAGAAATTATTGTAACTGGCTATAAAGGCAGTTTGCAGAGTGCTACAAACGCGAAACGAGCTTCTACCTCAATGGTAGAGTCTGTTTTTGCTGAAGATATAGGTAAGTTTGCTGACAGCAACATTGCTGAAGCGGTTAACCGTATACCGGGTATCCAAATCAGCCGTGATGTATTTGGTGATGGTGTAAACGTATCTATCCGTGGTCTTGGCTCAAGCTTTACCAAAGTAACCTTAAATGATTCACAAATAGCTGTTGCCTCGGCTGGTAGCGTTGATTCGCAAAACCAAAACCGTGAACTTGATTTGAACTTATTCCCTACTGAGCTATTTACTCGTTTTGATGTAAGGAAAACACCCACAGCAAGTATGCTGGAAGGTGGTGTTGCCGGTGTGGTTAATATTCGCAACGCACGGCCCTTCGACAATAAAGAGTCAGGTTTTCAGTCTGTTGTAAATGTGCAAGGTGTTTATACCGAGATCAATGAAAAAACCAGCCCAAAACTTTCTGCGGTGGCTAGCTGGACCAACGATACTTTCGGTGTATTAGGCGGTATTTCTGTTTATAACAAGCATTTGACGACCAAAGGTTATGAAACCATTGGTTACACCACTTTGAGCGTACCCCATGGTATTTGCGGCAGTACACCAGACAGTTCACAAACCCTGGCAACTGCGGGTACTTGTAATGCTCCTAATACCGGTAATGATTGGAACATTGCAGGTGTTACCGTTGAGCAAGGTGGTTATGGTGTGGTACCCAATAATGCCGGTGCTGGATTGGTTGGTGGTACAGTTATCGATAAAGCGTTTTTGTTGGGCAAAAACCCTGGGTTAACTATCGATCAAATTGCAAACGCTTTCATTCCTCGTTTGGGTCGTCCAGCTTATATGGATGGTGATCAGGATCGCCTAACCGGTGTTGTATCCCTTGAATATCGCCCAAGCGATACAACACGGTTTTATTTGGATGTAGTCGCTACTGACCAGACAAAAGATTTCAATCGTATTGATATGAACTTTGTAGGTCGTTTCGGTAATGCTATTCCACTTAATATGCAGGTGGATGATAACAATGTAGTAACTTCAGCGACCTTTGCCAATGCCCAGTTCTTCCTGGAAGCGCGTCCTTATACGGAAGATCTGGATTTCTACAATGTGAACCCTGGTGCACATTTTGAGTTTAATGATATTCATACCCTTGATGTACAACTCAACTCAAGCCGCAGTGATTGGCGCCGTGAGTCGCCAACAGTGCTGGTCAATACCCCCCTTAATCAGGGTATTGCGGTTGATTATGTAAATAATGGCGATGTGCCGACATTCAAAAGCAATGTGGATTTGAATAGTCCGGCGGCAGGTTGGACTTGGGCTGGTGGACGCTTGAATATCCAAAATGAAGAGCGTGATACTGAAACAGATGGTATTCATGTTGACTACCGTTTTGGTGATGATGCGAACAACATAAAAGTGGGTGTTGCAAAAGATACTATCAAGCGTGCAATCCGTGGCTATGATAACAGTGCTCGTTGGGAGGATGTTGCTTGTCGTGGCGGCCTTGATGCAAATGGAAACTCTCCGACTGTAGATCGCGCAGCATGTAATGGTTTAAATGCTAATGCGAAAATTCCCCAAAGCGCCCTTGCTTCATATTTGGTGCCAGGACCTTACGGCTTTATCAGCGTAGATTATGATAAGTTCTTTGCAGCAACAAACTATTACTCTCTTGTGAAAAGTGCACCTGAAGGTAACTCATCTAACACTGGCGCAAACTCAGGTATTGTTGATGAAGATACATTGGGTGGATATCTTGAATTGAATGCTGCAACTGAGGTTGCCGGTAGACCACTGAATATCAACCTTGGTGCTCGTTATGCATCAACAGATCAGCTTATTTCTGGCCCTGTAACCATAGGCGGTGTTCGTCAATATCAAGATCTGAAGTCAAAATATGATGCATGGTTGCCATCCTTTAACTCGACGTTGGATATCACTGATGATGTGAAGTTGCGTTTTTCTGCATCCCGCACCTTAACTCGCCCTAACCCAAGTTCCATGCTGCCGGCGACTACTTTCAGCGATCCGTCAGCGGTTCAAGCCAGACAAGGCAACCCAAACCTGTCTCCCTATTTGGGCACCAACTTTGATATCGGTGGTGAGTGGTACACCGGTGATGAAGGTTATGTCGGTGTAACACTGTTCGAAAAACAAATCACCGGCTTCACTGTAACTGGTACCAACCAAAGGCCCTTCTCGAGTTTAGGTATACCTTTCAATACCTTGACAGAGGGACAACAGAACGCCATTAACAGCCCTGCTCGCGGTGGTCCAGACATTGCAACAGTGACTGTAGAGCAGCAAGTTAATGCATCCGGTAGTCTGAATATTGAAGGTATGGAAGTTACCTGGGTTCAACCTTTAGATATGATTCTGCAGGGTCTTGGATTTAATGCTAACTACACCCACATTAAGCAAAAAAATGAGGGCAGCACTGGTTTGCCAGCCGTTGCAATCGGTGTTTCACCCGAAAGCTATAACTTCACTGCTTATTGGGAAAACTATGGCGCCTCTGTTCGTTTGACATACTCATGGAACGACGCTCAATATGCTGCTGGAGACAACCAAAATAATACCAAAGCGGCGTATCTGTATTCCGATGCAAGAGGTCAGCTTGATTTGTCTACAAGCTATAGCTTCGAAGGTGTTATGGGTGAACCAGAGATTAGCTTAAATATCAGTAACCTGACGGGTGAACCATTGAGACAAACATGGGGATATGATTCAGCCACATTTACTTACTATGATCCAGGCATGATTGTTACTTTCGGCGTTCGCGCTTCGTTCTAAGATATTACTGCTTGTAAGTGTTAAAAAATTCCCCGGTGCAGTTCACTGCACCGGGTTTTTTTTGAATAACATAAAACTATATGCGCAACCACTAAGTTCTGTAATAGTAATGACTGATGCCGCAGGTAATGCCAGTGGCTGTACAACAAATATCAATTGCCAATTACTGGCGTACGATGAATATGGAAACCTGACTTCAGCGCCACCCGCGGTGGGTACAGGAGAGCCTTTCCGGTATACCGGGCGTAGGTTTGATGTAGAAACAGGTTTATATTATTACCGAGCTCGACATTACGCACCGGATATTGGCAGGTGCTTGCAGGTAGATCCTGTTGGATACAAGGATCAATGGAATTTGTATGCATATGTGGGAAATGATCCGGTTGATAAAACTGATCCAACAGGTGAGTTTGCTGTTCCGGGTATGATTTACGGAGCTGTCGCTGGGGGTGTTGGTGGCTACATTGCTTCAGGAGATACATTCAGAGAGAAAGTTGTGGGGGGTTTAACTGGTGGAATCGCAGGTGGAGCTGTTGGATTTGTAGCTCCTCATACATCCGGGTTTGTCGGAATGGCAGCAGCTGGTGCGGTAGCCAGTGCAACTGGTCAAGCACTTGGTTCAGTGACAAATGCGGCCATTGATAAAGGAGTTGCTAATGTTCAGCTATCAGATGTAAAAGTTAGCGCAACAGTTACAGTTGCTGGAGCTGTTGGATCGGGAGTGGGTGCAGCCGTAGGTAAAGGAGTTGCCTCATTTACTGCTCAAGGGTTAATAGGGAATACCCTTGAGGCTGCTGGTACACCAACAGTAGTTGGTTCAACAGTTGGTGCAGTTGTTGAAGGAGCAATTGGTGGAGTTACTGAAAGATTGGCAACACCAGATTCACCTCCGCCGTCTCCAGAAGATAAGAAAAAAATGTAACTCGTGAATATTCTAAATATCGGTATCAGAATATGAACATATTTTTATTTATATGCGGAATCTTGATTTATGTTTGCGCTTGTGAATTGGGTATACGAGCTTATTTTTCTATTGCAGTTTATATGCATCAGCATTTGCCCAAAGTGATAGCACCTGTGCTTCTTTTGATATGGCTTGCATTTTTTGCTGTAATGTTAATTTTGGCATTTCTATTTCCTGCTTGGTTAAGCGAAAAGTTAGTTGTATTTGAGCGATCCGAAATCTCCACAGGTATTTTAATTTTATTCGGCGGAGTTGTTCTTGTAACAACATTGTGGCGTGGTTGGTTAAGCAAGCAGGGGCGTCAATTTAAAGCAGCTTTTCAGTGAGATCGAGTAGGCCACATAATCAGATTAGAGTAGAATGGCACTTACTTAAGCGCCCAGCATTTGATAAATATACAAAAAGAAACTGGTTCTTTCGGTAGTGGGTGGATTTGGCGATTTACATACTACCGAAAGAACCAGTGGCTATGAATGCCACCGCCAATACCCGGAAGTATCAACACCACCACCTTACCGGTTTATTGAGGACGGAGAAATTAAAATTTAATCATAATTTCCAGTTTTGATAGAGTCTAAAGACTCAGATACATTAATTAAAAATAATTCTTCTCCCAATTCTATCTAATTCATATCCTCCCATTCACCAAATAATGGTTCATAAGTCATTACCTATATTACGGCTTATTGATGAACCAAAAAGTTGTAATTCCACAAAATCGTTGTCCATATTAATAGGACACATACATTTCCCAGCATAAACGCCTGCATGCGACGGATGACGTTGTTACTGGTGAGATGAATCCACGAATGTGCAATACGTGTCAGGACAAATAGCCAACCCAACCAGGTGATGGCGGGTGTCTCCAAATTTAGTGCAAGAGCAAGTGTTCCTGCCGCATAAAAGAGCACGGGCATTTCAAATAAATTGCTGTAATTGCGTGCTGCTTGTTGCATTCTCGTCGGCGTGTCATCTGCATTATTTAAACGAAATGAACTCAGTTTTACCTCACCGGATTTTACAGCAGCTACCCGTAATTTGAATAAATAGCCCGCAACAGTAAAGGTAAGTACCAGCATGGCGAACATAGCGTAAATCATGGTGAACCTCGTTGGATGTGGAATAGGATGATTTTTACACAGACTCGCGTGCGGTCATGTGAGATCAGTCGGCTTTCTGTATAATGCCTGTTTTTCGCGCCCCGGTCCTGTGCGGCAGCGCGTATTTACATTTAAATGTGTTTAACATCAAAAGGTTAACTCCATGATTATCAAGCCAAAAGTTCGCGGTTTTATCTGTACCAATGCGCATCCCCAAGGTTGTGCGGCCAATGTTAAGGAGCAAATCGCTTTTACTAAAGCCAAAGGTCCGGTTGCCGGCGCACCCAAAAAAGTATTGGTTTTAGGTTCCTCTACCGGTTTTGGCTTGGCCTCGCGGATTACAGCGGCATTTGGCGGTGGGGCAGATACCCTGGGCGTGTGCTTTGAAAAAGAACCTTCTGAAAGCAAAACGGCCACGGCGGGTTACTACAATACGTCTGCATTCCACGATGCAGCCAAGGCTGAGGGTTTATACGCACATACAATCAATGGCGATGCATTTTCTGATGACATAAAAACCAAGGTTATCGATGAGTTGAAAAAATCTGTCGGTAAAGTGGATTTAGTCATTTACAGCTTGGCATCACCACGCCGTACAGACCCTAAAACGGGTGAAGTTTATAATTCAGTGCTTAAGCCAATCGGAAAGTCCTACGTTTCAAAAAATTTAAATACGGATACCTTAAAAATAGGCGATGTGGCGATCGAGCCGGCATCTGAAGAAGAGATCGCCAACACCGTAAAAGTAATGGGCGGTGAAGATTGGGAAATGTGGATTGATGCATTAAAAAGTGCTGATTTGCTGGCCGATAATTTCCAAACGGTAGCTTATACCTACCTGGGTGATAAATTGACCTGGCCGATTTACGGCAAGGCTACTATCGGTAAAGCGAAAGAAGATCTGGATCGTGCTGCCCGACAATTAAGTACAAAACACGGCGGCAAAGCGCGCGTTGCAGTATTGAAAGCTGTAGTAACCCAGGCGAGTTCTGCAATTCCGGTGATGCCTTTGTATTTGGCAATTTTGTTCAAGGTGATGAAAGAGCAGGGTACCCATGAAGGTTGTATTGAGCAGATCCAGCGTTTGTTTACTGAGTGTTTATATTCTGCAAGTCCTCGCCTGGATGATGCCGGTCGTTATCGTGTAGATGAGTTGGAATTAGACCCTTCTGTACAAACCAAAGTAGAAGCAATTTGGGACCAGGTAACTGAAGAGAACCTGTTTGAATTAACTGATTTTGCAGGCTACAAAGCAGAATTTTTACGTTTGTTTGGTTTTGGTTTAAACAATGTTGATTATGATGCAGAAACAACGCCGTTGGTGGAAACAAATTTTTAAGGGGCCCGCCCAGGGTTAAAAACTTAGTTTTGTTGAAGCCCCTCTTTAGGGGCTTTTTTTATGGTAAATGAGAATTGGAGCGAAAATGCGTAAACGAATTGCGATAGATATGGATGAAACCATTTGCGACACCATGGAGCGCCATCTGGATTGGTACAATAAGGAATTTAACCAACACCTTACCAAAGCAGATTTAATGGGCACTAAAATTTATCACCGTGTTCCCGCTGACCATGTCGCGCGCGTTCGCTCCTATCCTGATAATGCTGATTTTTTTGTGGATTTAACGCCCATGCCCGGTGCAATCCAGGTGATACAGGAGTTGAGCCAGGATTACGATATCTATATAGCAACTGCGGCAATGGAGCATCCTGCCTCTTTCGCAGCTAAATACGATTGGCTAGTGAAGCATTTGCCTTTTTTGTCGCCCATGAATTTTATTTTTTGCGGCAATAAAGGTGTGGTGAATGCGGATTATTTAATTGATGATAGCTCTCGTCATTTCACCCATTTTAATGGGCAGGGTGTACTGTTTACCGCTCCGCACAATATAAATGAAGTGACAGATGTGCGGGTGAGTAATTGGCAGGATATAAAAGTATATTTTGCGGGTAAAGCTTAAATAACTAACCCTCCTCTATCGCAAGGAGGGTAGTTATAAACTCTTAAAAAAACGATCCAAACGCGGCAAATAAACATTATCGTAATTCAATGACATAATCACTGAACTTGAGCGACCTACAAACTCATCGCGTGGGACGAAGCCGATCACGCGCGAATCTGCACTTTTATCACGGTTGTCACCCAGCATAAGATAGTGGCCTTCTGGAACTGTAACTGTCGGGAAATTCGCAAAATCATGATTGTGGCTATTGCTGATTCGCACAATATGCGGTGTGTTAGACAGATGTTCTATCCAATCCTGGCTTGCAGGATTTTTTTCATAGTGGATCGCTGTATCGTTAATAAATAACCGGTTGTTAACCATAGATACCCTATCGCCGGGAATACCGATAACCCGTTTGACCAAACGTTTATCCGAGATCCTTGAGTCAAACACCGCAATTTCTCCGCGCTCTGGGTCCGCCAGTTTCAGTAGCGAAATATGTGTGAATGGAATGCGCAGGTCATATGCCATTTTGTTTACGCCAATGCGGTCACCTTCAATAATGGTAGGGTTCATGGAGCCTGTAGGTACAGTATTCCAGTCGGCGCAGGCGCTTCTAAAGATAAACATAAATCCCAAAAAAATAATAAAGGATTTGTTTTCATGCCACACTCTAATCCAGAATTGCTTCATCATTTTTCTTCCGCAGTGGTATTTCAACAAACTGATACAATATTTGCCAAGCCTTTAAAGACCCATGCCAAAATATAAAGTTCATCTCACTATTCACAACCAACCAGATAAGCGCCTATGCCATTCGTTTTAAAACTAGCAAGCCATTTCATAGGCTTGCTCACTACTTTCCTGTTTATACTTTTTACTCTGGTGGTATTTGTTCCTCTGTTGCCATTGGCGCTGTTGAAATGGTTAATACCCTATGCACCTTGGCAGGCCTTGTGTAACCGTTGGCTGGATTGGCTGGCAAGCCATTGGATGGATGCCAACGCCAGGCACCAGGCATTGCTTCTCCCAACTCGGTTGGAGGTTGATTGCGCTGCAAACCTCAAAACCTCCGAGTGGTACATGCTGGTCTCCAATCACCAATCCTGGGTGGATATCCTGGTGTTGCTCCGGGTATTTAACCGGCGGATACCCTATCTCAAATTTTTTTTGAAGCAGTCCCTGATTTGGGTACCTTTATTGGGAATTGCCTGGTGGGCGCTCGACTTTCCGTTTATGCGGCGTTACAGCAAAGAATATCTGGCGAAGAACCCTGAGCTTAAAGGTAAGGATATTGAAGAGACCCGTAAGTCCTGTGAAAAATTCAGACACAATCCGGTGACCATTATCAACTTTCTGGAAGGAACCCGGTTTACTTCCACCAAACATAGGGCACAAGCGTCACCCTATCGGCATCTCTTGATGCCCAAGGCTGGTGGCTTGGCTTTTACATTGGTTGCTATGGATGGCCAATTGCACAGTCTGCTGGATGTCACTATCTACTATCCCCAGGGGCAGCCTACCTATTGGGATTACGCCTGCGGGCGGGTTTCCCTGGTCGAGGTCCATGTGCGGGAACTTCCCATTCCCCAGGAGATGTTGGGCGATTACATAAATGACCAGGTTTTCCGTGAGCGCTTCCAGGGCTGGGTTAACGGGATTTGGCAGGAAAAGGATAATTTGCTGGAGCAGATACAAAACCGCCATTAAAAAGCGCAGAAAAATTTGGCTGTTCAAGGTATGCTTAAGGCTATCTTATTGATAGCGCGATTGTTTTAAGGAGGCTGTAATGCTGTACTCGCTCAAAGATCTGTTTGCCAGGTTAGGTTTACCTAACTCTGACGAGGATATTGAAGCATTCATTGAGCGCTACCGCCCACTACCGCAAGCGGAGCCCTTGGCGAGCGCCAGTTTCTGGACACCCGAACAGGCGGCCTTCTTGCGTGAAGCGCGTCAACCTTATTCAGACTGGGAAGAAGTGGTGGATGAGCTGAACTGCCTGTTGCGCGATTAATCCAGCTTCGCAATAGATACGCATCGCTCTTTAAATACGCTAGAATGCCCGCCAATCGTGGCAGCCAACCTTTAATTCTTGATTTCAATAAGGGCCTGCCTCTCTTCAAACTTCCATAAAGTATTTATCACCTGTGACTGACTTAAGCCATATCCGTAACTTTTCTATCATCGCCCATATTGACCACGGTAAATCCACCATCGCTGACCGCTTTATCCAGATGTGCGGCGGCTTGAGTGACCGTGAAATGGAGGCGCAAGTACTTGATTCTATGGATTTGGAGCGCGAGCGGGGCATTACCATTAAAGCCCACAGCGTTACCCTGTATTACAAAGCTCGTGACGGCAAAACCTACCAGCTCAACTTTATTGATACCCCCGGCCATGTAGACTTCACCTATGAAGTATCGCGTTCGCTTGCGGCCTGTGAAGGTGCGCTTTTGGTGGTTGATGCTGGCCAGGGCGTAGAAGCCCAATCCGTTGCCAACTGCTATACCGCTATCGAACAGGGTCTTGAGGTCATTCCGGTCCTGAACAAAATGGATTTACCGCAAGCTGAGCCAGACCGTGTGGCCCAGGAAATTGAAGATATTATCGGCATAGATGCTACCGAAGCTGTACGCTGCTCAGCCAAGTCCGGCATGGGCATGGAAGATGTCCTGGAAGAAATTGTACGTCTGGTGCCGCCGCCGCAAGGTGATGTTGATGCACCTTTGCAAGCCCTGATTATTGATTCATGGTTCGACAATTATTTAGGTGTAGTATCCCTGGTGCGGGTAAAACAGGGGACGCTCAAGCTCAAAGACAAGATCATTGCCAAAACTATCGGCAAGCCGCAAATCGTGGATGGCGTGGGTGTATTCAGCCCGAAACTCACGCAATTAAAAGAACTGAAAGCAGGCGAAGTGGGTTTTGTGGTTGCAGGTATTAAAGACATCCAGGGGGCGCCAGTCGGCGATACTATTACTCATGCGCAAACGCCTGATGTTGAAGCGCTTGCCGGATTCCAGAAGATCAAACCGCAAGTTTATGCCGGTATGTTCCCCATCAGCTCAGACGACTTTGAAGACTTCCGTGAAGCTTTGGCCAAACTGACCCTGAACGATGCATCCCTGTTTTACGAACCGGAAAGTTCAGATGCCTTGGGATTTGGTTTCCGGGTCGGTTTCCTCGGCATGTTGCACATGGAGATTATCCAGGAGCGTCTGGAGCGCGAGTACGATCTCGATTTGATTACCACCGCACCGACGGTAGTCTACGAAATTGTAAAACGCGGCGGTGAAGTGATTTATGTCGATAACCCTTCCAAGTTACCGGATTTGGGTACTATTGATGAAATGCGTGAACCGATTGTGGAAGCCAATATCCTGGTGCCGCAAGAGCATTTGGGTAATGTCATTACGCTGTGTATCGAAAAGCGCGGTGTTCAGAAAGATTTACAGTTCACGGGTTCGCAAGTATCGGTACGTTACGAGCTGCCGATGAACGAAGTGGTGACTGATTTCTTTGATCGCTTGAAATCGGTAAGCCGTGGTTTTGCCTCGCTGGACTACAGCTTTTTGCGCTTCCAGGAAGCCAAACTCGTGCGTCTGGACGTGCTGATCAACAGTGAAAAGGTCGATGCCCTGGCGTTGATCGTGCACCGCGACAAATCCCAGCATATGGGACGCCAGCTCACTGAAAAGATGAAAGAGCTGATTCCTCGCCAGATGTATGACGTAGCCATCCAGGCTGCCATAGGTGGCCAAATTGTAGCGCGCTCAACCGTAAAAGCACTTCGCAAAGATGTAACGGCCAAATGTTATGGTGGCGATGCTACACGTAAAAAGAAATTATTAGAGAAACAAAAGGCCGGTAAAAAACGCATGAAGCAAGTGGGCAGTGTAGAAATTCCGCAAGCCGCATTCTTCGCCGTACTGAAAATTGACAGTTAACACCTAACAGTAAAAGCCAGGACTTCAATCGGGCCTGGATTCTTCAAGGATATTTATGAGCAGTATTAATCTTCCCTTAATTCTTACCGTACTGGTATTGGTTACAGGTGTCATCTGGCTACTCGATCTGGCCTTATGGGCGCGTCCACGCAAAGCCAAACTGGCGGCGGTGGATCAGCAATTCCAACATTTGGATGTCGCTGATGCCCACAAAAGAGAAGCCTATGAAACTGCAAGAGCTGCGGCTGCGAAAGAGCCTTTGGCGGTTGAATATGCCAAATCATTTTTCCCTGTATTGTTTATTGTGTTTTTCCTGCGCTCTTTTTTGGTTGAACCCTTCCAGATTCCATCGGGGTCGATGATCCCCACCTTGCAAGTCGGTGATTTTATCCTGGTGAACAAATTTGCCTATGGCGTGCGTGTTCCAGTGTTAAATAAAACCTTTATCCCGGTGGGTAAGCCTAAACGCGGTGACGTAATGGTGTTTTTTCCTCCGCATCAACCCAAGACCTATTTTATTAAGCGGGTAATAGGTATTCCCGGTGATAAGGTTCGTTATGCCAATAATGTGCTTTACTTAAACGACGTTGAAGTAAAGCAAGAGTTTGTAAAAAAAGCTTTTCCGGAGTGGGGTTCAATTTGCATGAGCTATCGTTTGCAGCTGACAGTTGTGGATGAAAACCTCAATGGTGTACCACACAAAATGCAAAAGTGTGATCAACCCAGCCCTTTGAGTGCGGCCGATAAAACCTGGATTGTGGAAGAAGGCCATTATTTTATGATGGGCGATAATCGCGACAACAGCGGTGACAGCCGCGTATGGGGTACTGTCTCTGATGATGCGATTGTCGGCAAGGCTTTTGCGGTGTGGATGCATTGGGATGAATTCTTCAGTATCCCAAGCTTTAGTAATGTAGGTATTGTTAAATAATCATTCCAGACATTAACAGGTGCCACTATGAAATCGTTGTTGAATCTTAACCATTTACCTTCCAGAGGCTTACATCAGCAACGGGGGTTGACCATGATCAGCTGGATTTTTGTGCTGGCTATCCTGGCATTTTGCGGTACTTTTGCTTTTTGTGTAGTACCTATGTATGCCGAAAATATGTATGTTAAAAAAGCCTTGAAATCTTTAGCCCAGCCGGGTGTACAGGTAAACGAGATGTCGGACAATGAAATCATGAGAAAAATTCAGGATTTCTATATGATCAATAATGTGCGCAGTGACGGGCCGCAAAATATTGTGATTGATCGCAAATCGAAAAATCTTTTAATCAAAATTGACTACGAAAACCGGGCCAATTTATTTTGGAACATTGATATTATCACCAGCTTCCAAAACCACCTGGATGGTGAACATCCGGCTTTATGTTGCAGGCCGGCGGCAGATCAGCGTGCAAAGTAGTCGCTATCAACGCTTACAGGATCGTCTCGGTTATCGTTTTACTTCACCTGCGCTGTTGCAGCTGGCGCTGACCCATCGCAGTCACGGTGCCACCAATAATGAACGGCTGGAATTTCTGGGTGATTCGATTCTGAACCTGGTAATCGGCGAAGCGCTGTTTAAGCGCTTCGCCGATGTTCGTGAAGGACAGTTAAGTCGCTTGCGTTCGCAGTTAGTCAAGGGTGAAACCCTGGCGGAAATTGCCCGCGAGTTTGAGTTGGGTGAGTGCCTGATTTTAGGTGAAGGTGAGATGAAGTCCGGCGGCCAGGCGCGCGATTCTATCCTGGCAGATTCAGTCGAAGCCCTTATAGGCGCTATTTTCACCGAAACAGATTTTGAAACCTGCCGCACCCATGTTTTATCCTGGTACGACACACGCCTTGCGTTATTAACTGTTGATACCTCTGCAAAAGATGCCAAGTCGCGTTTGCAAGAATATTTGCAGGGCCTGCGCAAACCCTTACCCGAATATGAAGTGGTCGAAGCGACGGGCGAATCCCACGCGCAGGTCTTTACCATTGAATGCCGTGTGGTTTTATTGAAGCATCCGGTTCGCGCCCAGGCGAGCAATCGCCGCGAGGCCGAAAAAATTGCGGCAACAGAAGTGTTGCAGTTGTTAGGTATTTAGTTTTTTAAATGTTGTAAAAGCCCTTAAAGAATCCTCGTCATCTCCACAGGGGATCAAGTGTCCTTAATAAGAAATACCGCCGGATCCCCTGCGGGGGACAGTGATTCCCCGTTTAATTTTTCCTATGTTTTCAGGTTTATGTATGTCAGATGTTTCTGATTCCCAAACAAACCGCTGTGGATATGTTGCTATTGTCGGTCGTCCCAATGTGGGTAAATCTACGTTGCTGAATCATATCCTGGGGCAAAAAATCAGTATCACTTCGCGCAAGCCGCAAACCACGCGCAACAATGTTGTAGGTATAAAAACCGAAGGCGATGTGCAAATTATGTTTGTGGATACACCGGGGATGCATCTGGGACAACAAAAGGCTATCAACCGCTATATGAACCGTGCTGCCAATACCGCCATGAAAGATGTGGATGTAGTGGTATTTTTGGTGGATCGTTTTATCTGGACGGAAGAGGACGAAGCCGTTGCGGAAAAATTGCAATATGTTACTTGTCCTATTATTTTGGCGGTTAATAAAGTTGACCAGATTGACGATAAGGAAAGTCTGTTGCCGCATGTGGAGCAGCTGTCGCAAAAACTTGAGTTTGCCGAAATTATCCCACTCTCTGCCTTGCGCAATACCAATCTGGATCGTCTGGAGCAATTGATTGTTGCGCGCATTCCTCCGGGTCAGCATATGTATCCCGAAGACCAGATTACCGACCGCAGTTCGCGTTTTATGGCAGCAGAAATTGTGCGTGAGAAAATTACCCGCCAGCTTGGAGATGAATTGCCCTATGAAATGGCGGTGGAAATTGAAGAGTTTAAGCAGGAAGGTAATCTGTTAAATATATCTGCCTTAATTTTGGTCGAGCGCGATGGCCAAAAACGTATTTTGATTGGCGATAAGGGCGAGCGAATTAAATTAATCGGCATTGAAGCGCGCAAGGATATGGAAAAGTTGTTCGATATGAAAATCATGTTGAAGTTGTGGGTTAAAGTAAAATCAGGCTGGTCAGATGATGAGCGCGCCCTGCGCAGCCTGGGGTATAACGATTTGGATTTGTAAACACCCTGGTAAGTACCTTATACATCGCTTACTAAAAATCCTATGGTGCTGGCAACATAACATGCAAACAGAACTTCAGCCTGCTTACATACTTCATACGCGACCTTATCGCGATACCAGTATGCTGGTTGATTTTCTAACCCCGGAGCATGGTCGGATAACGGCGGTTGCGCGCGGTGTGCGTTCACGCAAAACGCCCAAGCGCAATCTGTTAAATCCTTTCACCCGTTTGTTGATTTCCTTCCAGGGTAAAACCGATTTAAAACTCCTTACGCATTTTGAAGCAGAAGGCACACATTTTGCGCTGACGGCTAAACATTTATTCAGCGGTTTTTATCTTAATGAATTGTTGGTGCGCCTGCTGCCGGAGCAAGACGCGCATCCCGAAATTTATTCATTATATGAAGATGGTTTGACAGCGCTTAATGAACAGGAGGATCTGGAGCCGGTATTGCGGCATTTTGAATTTGAGCTGCTGCATGCGTTGGGTTACGGTATTCAATTTAATGCAGATGCTAAAACCGGCGAATCCTTATCAGAGCATTGCTATTACTGCCTCGATGCTTCTTTAGGTTTTTATGCCGCAGACGTTGACGCTTCTATTTCTGCTTCCATTCCTGTCAATAATCAATTTTCAGGACAACACTTATTAGCCATAGCCGCACAAGACTATTCACAAACCCCCGTCAAACAAACCGCCAAACGCCTCTCGCGCATTTTATTAAAACCCTTACTGGGCACAAAACCGCTGATGAGCCGTGAATTATTTAGTTGATTTAAAAAAATAATGCGGTGAATTTATTTAATCAGGTGAGAATTATTTATCGTCATCCCCGAAGGGGATCCAGTGTCTTTAAAGATATTAAGCCACTAAAGAAATACCCTGTTAATCAGGCGAGGAATTTTTTTTAATTTTTGTTTGCAAGTGAACTTCGTACCAATAATTGCACACCTTCCTTTCGGTATTGCGCAATACCTGATTCAAACTCAACAACTCCAAGGGTTCTCGCTTTAACATTTCCGCCACTTCAAAACACTTAACCTCACCCATATACATGCCGCCGCGAAGCTGGCTGATATAGGCTCTGGATACCTTAAGAAAACGCGCCAAGTCAACGTCTTTTTCAAGCCCCTTAAGCTTCTTGAGTTCATCGAGGTAGGGAGCAAGTGACTCCATATGAGTTGCTTATCACCATTAAGTAATTACTTGACAAGCCGGTATGTTCTGTTTATTTTGCTAACTAATTACTTAACTTAAAGCATTGGGAAAGAATTGCAGCAAATGTACGGTGCTATATCGCAAGGACTTTTTCGTCGGGAAGTTATTGCACAACAAACCAACCGCTTGCATGGCAGCATTCTTTTACTGCCCAAGCTATCCCATTCGTTGATCCTCGGCGGCCTGTTAATCTGGGTTGCGCTCGTTTTAGCCTGGTTATTTTCAAGTACCTATGCCCGTAAAGAAACC
>Ga0206107_1000044_pt1 | contig 145535 bp, 114 predicted proteins | sample 2B0metagenome_FD_148652 | JGI IMG/M metagenome (GOLD analysis project Ga0206107, IMG submission 148652) | Enriched microbial communities from leaf-cutter ant dump, University of Wisconsin, Madison, United States - 2B0 | ecosystem: Environmental > Terrestrial > Nest > Insects nest > Nest dump... | reverse complement strand
CATTTACATTAATATTACAGCCGTTTGCATCGGCAATATTCACATTATAGAATCCATATTGCAGGTTGGAAATACCGGCTGAATTGGTGCCTCCGGTGTAAGGCGTGGTAGCCGGGTTACCTGAACCTACAACCCCGGACCAGGTGTATGTATATGGTTCTGTGCCACCAGAGGGGCTTACGGTAATAGCTCCATCGGGGGTAACCGCACAGGCGCTTTGATCCCGAACGGTGTAGGAAGCGGTAACCGGAGCCACAGAAACTTCAATAGAACCGCAGGATCCGTTATCGGCACAGCCACCTTCTCCGCGAACAAAATAAGTAGTGTTGCTATTGGGTGAAACGGTAATGCTGCTGCCCGTACCAATGGGGGTACCGCCACAGGAGCCTTCATACCAAACCCAGGAGTTATTAAAGTTTAAAGCGCCGGAGCTTATGCTGAGCTGCACCGAAGTACCCGGGCATACAGGAGGGGTAATGTTGGAAGATATCTCAGGTACAGATGCAGAAACACAGGGAACCTCAAGCAGATCTCCGTTTGGGTTGTAGCCTGTAGCGGCAGACAAATTTACCTTTATTATGTAAGTATTCGTACTCGCATCCCACTCAAATATAACACCTTGTCCATTCGCCCCACCCTGATTCATCATACCATAAAATTTCCCATTGGATGCCTGGATTAATGAACCTGGAGGATTTACGCCTAATGAAGGCAGTAAATCTACTTTTTTTGTGTAGGTATTTGTGGCGGCATCCCACTCAAATATAACACCATCACTATTTGCCCCACCAAACATAGTCATTCCATAAAACTTCCCGTTAGATGCCTGGATTAGTGAACCTACAGGATTTGAACCTAATGAAGAAGATAAATCCACTTTTTTAGTATAGGTATTGGTGGCAGCATCCCACTCAAATATAACACCGACATTATTTGCCCCACCATACGGAGTCATTCCATAAAACTTCCCGTTTGATACCTGTATTAGTGAACCTACAGGATTTGAACCTAATGATGCAGACAGATCTACTTTTTTTGTGTAAGAATTGGTGGATTCATCCCACTCAAAAATAACTCCGGCTCTGTTATCTCCCCCACTTTGAGTCATTCCATAAAACTTCCCGTTTGATGCCTGTATTAATGAGCTCTGGGGATATGCACCTGAGGAAAAATAAGACAGGTCCACTTTTTTGCTATAGGTATTGGTGGCAGCATCCCACTCAAATATAACACCGAAATCATTTGCCCCACCATATTTAGTCATACCATAAAACTTCCCGTTAGATGCCTGGATTAGTGAACCTTCAGGATTTGAACCTAATGATGCAGACATATCTACTTTTTTTGTGTAAGTATTGGTGGATTCATCCCACTCAAAAATAACTCCGACTCCGTTAGCTCCTCCACTTTGAGTCATTCCATAAAGCTTCCCGTTAGATGCCCGGATTAATGAACCATAAGGGTGTGAACCAAATATTGAAAAAGATAAATCCACTTTCTTGCTGTAGGTATTTGTGGCGGCATCCCATTCAAAAACAACACCGGCATTATTCACCCCACCATACATAGTCATTCCATAAAACTTCCCGTTAGATACCTGGATTAATGAACCTGGAGGATTTGAACCTAATGAAGAAGATAAATCCACTTTCTTTGTGTAAGTATTGGAAGCGGCATCCCATTCAAAAATAACCCCCCGGCTATTCGCTCCACCATTTCCTGTCATTCCATAAAACTTTCCATTGGAGGCCTCGATTAATGAACCTTGAGGATTTGAACCTAAGGAAGAAGACAGGTCAATTTTTTTTGTGTAGGTATTTGTGGCAGCATCCCACTCAAAAATAACACCAACACTATTTGCCCCACCATACATAGTCATTCCATAAAACTTCCCGTTAGATGCCTGGATTAATGAACCATAAGGATTTGAACCTAATGAAGAAGATAAATCCACTTTTTTAGTATAGGTATTGGTGGCAGCATCCCATTCAAAAATAACCCCCTTTGAATATAACCCACCCTGATTAGTCATTCCATAAAACTTTCCATTGGAGGCCTCGATTAATGAACCTATAGGAATTGAACCTAATGAAGTAAACAAATCCACTTTCTTTGTGTAAGTATTGGAAGCGGCATCCCATTCAAAAATAACTCCCTGGCCATTCGCCCCACCCTGATACGTCATACCATAAAATTTCCCGTTAGATGCCTGGATTAATGAGCTCCGGGGATATGCACCTGATGAATAAGACATATCCACTTTTTTGCTGTAGGTATTGGTGGCTGCATCCCACTCAAAAATAACCCCCTGGCTATGCGCCCCACCATACATAGTCATTCCATAAAACTTCCCGTTAGATGCCTGGATTAGTGAACCTACAGGATTTGAACCTAATGAAGTAGACAAATCCACTTTCTTTGTGTAAGTATTGGAAGCGGCATCCCATTCAAAAATAACACCAACATCATTCGCTCCACCATTTCCTGTCATTCCATAAAACTTCCCGTTAGATGCCTGTGTTAAGACCCCAACGGGGCCGCTACCCTGGTTCAACATAGGGAGGTCATACTTTGTATTTAACACATTACCTCCTGTGGGTAGAGAAAAGAGTGTTCCGGCACCATCTGCACCTCCCTGGGTAATCATCCCCACTAATTTTGATTGTCCATAAGCTGTAGTAAATCCTAATAACAGGATACAAAACAGTGTAAGAAGAAAAGGCCGCTGTATTTGCCTTTTAATACATACAGTTAAATGAATTGAGTGAACTGCATTTGAAGATGCGTAAGAAATTTTCATACCAATCATTTTAGGGTTAATTAAAAATTACAGAACAATACAGGCTATTGGAACGAATGCGGGAATGCCGGTTTCATAAAGAAACCTCAACCCCAAATGGCAATATTTTCATGATTGGGATTGGGTTTTAAATTAATTGCCATAACCCGGTAAACGCTTAAGCAGTATGTTGCTAAAAGTTGACGAATCTACATATAATTTCAATTACAAATATTATTTTATTCAAATATTTTTTTTGGGGAATGTATAACGAGGCTACATGCTGTTCGTAGCTTTTTAAACTACAGACAAATATTTAAATAAAGGTTCTGTTACCGAAGGCATTGAGGAAAAAATAACTACCTGAGTTATATACTCTGAAGAGCTTAGCAGGTTGATCCTTCAGAACACTTACGCCGGGAGAAGGATAAAAAAACAACATCCCGTTGCGGGGATGTTGAGGAGAACATGTGATCCTTCGGAACGCTTGCGCCGGGAGCAACATCCCATTCCGGAAGTGTTGCCGGGAAGTAAATAACATCTATTTATAAAAAACAATTACAAAATTTCATTTCCACTCCTTACCATCCTCCCCTGGCTCCACCACCACCAAAGCCGCCTCCGCCAAAGCCACCAAAACCGCCGCTGCTTCCCCCGCCGGACCAACCGCCGCCAGACCATCCACCACCGCTGCTTCTGCCGCCTCCGCCCAATAAATTACCCAAAATAAACGGCCCCAGAAAATCGCGATAGCCCCTGCGGCTCGCATAACCACCACCGCCACCGCCACCCTTACTGCGGATGATGGCTATAACAATCATAATGATGATGAATAAAATAATAAATGAGATTTTACCAGCGCCGGATGGTTTTTGGCGGGCAACATGGTATTCACCCTGAACGGCCTGCATAATGGCATTTGTTCCTTCATCCACCCCCCTGAAATAATCATCTCCTTTAAAATTGGGGACTATCTCATCTTCAATAATATGCTTCGCAGTGATGTCCGGTAATGCGCCTTCTACTCCATAACCGGTAGCGATATACAATTGCCTGTCGGCCTTTGCAATAAGCAACAATACCCCGTTATTGAATTCTTTTCCGCCAATTCCCCATTTCCGGCCCAGGTCAACCGCATATTGTGCAATATCCTGGCCTTCGGTTGATTTAATAATAACCACCGCTATCTGAGTAGAAGTGCTGTCGTCGAAAGCCACAAGCTTGTTTTCCAGAAATTGTTGCTGATCATCGGTGAGGGTTCCGGTAAAATCATTCACCAGCCTGGGCGGATTGGGAGGATTCGGAAGCGTTTGCGCAAAAACGTTAGCAACCCACATGCTTAACATAAGCATGAAGGTTACAAAAAAAATAATATGGAATACTCCTTTATTTCCCGAAAACAATTTCATCAGGTAATTCGTTTTTATCCTCAGCCTGCTGATAAGGAAATTTTTCGTGCAATGTGTTGCCAATGTGTTTGATGCAGGAAACAAGCCCCTCCGCTATATTTCCACCACGAAAAAAATTCAGCATTTGATTTACTTCGTTTTCCCAATACCCGGCCTCCAATTCCCTGTGAATGCCTTCATCGCCAAAAATGGCCATTTCACGATGGAGAAAAGCAATGTAAATAAGTACCGCATTCCGGTGCCGGGTCTTTTCCATCTCCAGCTTATTAAAAATCAATGCAGCCCTCTCAAGGGGATCAACCAGCGGATTTTTCGATTCAATAAAAACCCTGATCTCTCCACAGGTACGAAGCTCGGCATTCCGAATGGCCTGCACTACCCTTTCGTTATCTGTTTTCGACAGAAATGGTTTTCTTTTCTTAAAGGGAAACATCCGTTTTACTTGATGTTGAACTGAATATCAGGCGCATGTTCTGTACCCGGATCTGCCTTATAAAAAGGTTTGGCTTTATATCCGAAAATTCCGGCAAAAATATTATTGGGGAAGCGGCGCACCTTTAGATTATATTCTTCAATGATCTTGTTATAATCCTGCCGGGCAACATTTATCCGGTTTTCAGTTCCTTCAATCTGGGTTTGAAAATCGCGGAAAGCCTGCGTGGTTTTCAAATCGGGATAATTTTCAACAACCGCCAGCAGCTTACTGAACGACCCCTGCAGGCCTGCCTGTGCATTCTGGTATGCTTCTAATGATGCCGGATCATTAATATCCACTTTTATCTGAGTGGCCTTAGCCCTTGCTTCCAGTACTTCCCGTAAGGTTGATTTTTCAAAATTCGCAGAACCTTCTATGGTTTTGATGATGCTGTTGTATAAATCGGTACGGCGCTGATAATTTGTTTCCACATTACTCCATCCTTTTTGTACTGCCACATCCGCACTTACAAGTCCGTTGTACGAATTGCATCCAAAAAAGAACAGGATAACCAATACACCTAAACCGATTAGAAGTCCGGGACGTTTCATATTGTTGTTGATTTTATGGTTTGGAAACAAATTTAATGTTTTCCTGCACACTTCGGCAGAATGTGGGAAGATGGCGCCAAATATCCCTGCACAGTACGGTAAGTACCCGGTAAATGCTTATTGAGCAATATGATTACGCAAAATCTATCCGGCCTTTATGAAGAATTTCACCGATCAGCACTAATGTTTTCTTTTTTGAAAATCCGCGTAAACCGTGAGAGAAAAATAATGGCCCGCTGATGCCATTTAGATATTGATATTTAGTATTAATAACTAAAAACTATTGACATTAGCCTGTTGAAATATGCCTTACTTATCATCATCCTTTCCGTCTTTATACTTTTTAATTAAAACGGAAAATATTTTCTTATATGCCGACATGCCACGATTCATGGCATACCCCGATTTAGGATATTCTTTATCTATACTCCTGTCTAAAAAATGGCCTTCAAGATCATGATAAGTAAAATGATACCCATCCGATGAAGCCCCCCGGTTTGTTAGTAACCTTGAGGCTATATCACTCCACAACATGGCAAATTGATAAACCTTTTTATCCTGATATTTAGAATTATCCTGTATTTCTGTCAAAGATGCGATCTCAAATTTCCAGGGATATTCTTTTTCAAGCCATTTTACCATTCCATTATTCCATCTTTCATTCAAAGGATGCTCTTCAATTAACAATACAACATTTCTCGGATTAAAATCTTCAGGAATCCAGTCCTTTTTTCCAAAACCGCCGGATACATTTACCGGTTTAAATGACGCAAAGAATAATAAGATCAGCAAAGAATAAAATGCAGCCTTAATTTTTATAAACCTGTTCATCGTTATTTTTTAACCAAATATATTGCTTTTAATAATTTCCTTTTGATGAAGATGCTGTTGCCAACAACAATTTGCAGCAAACAAAACCTCATTAAATGAAGTTATTCTCTAGCAATTGATCCCTGCTCATATTGCAGGTTCAACAGAAATAAAATAAAGAATTGATGCTATTAACTGAGTGTAAATAACCCTCACACACAACAATGAATTCTGCCGGAAAGATTTAATATCCTGATTTAGCGCCGGAAATATTTTCAATAGGATGCCAGGTGGTTTTTATTTCCTGCATATCAAATATAAAGTAGGGCGACTGGCCTTCGGTTTCCGAATACCAGTTTTTATCATCGTACAGGATAAAGCGCTTCACATTAAGCGACGATTTTTCCTTAAACATTTGCTGAGTGGCTTTATCGCTCTCGCAATAAACTGCAGCATTTACATCCATGTGGTCGGCAAAATATGGCGCCAGTTCCTTAACCTTACCGGTTAGGATATTCACCACACCACCGGGTAAGTCGGAACTGTTAAGCACTTCTCCAAAGGTTACTGCACATAAAGGCTTATCAGCCGATGCAAGCACCACGCAGGTGTTCCCGCCTGCAATTGCAGGCGCAATAACGGAAACCAATCCCAACAGTCCCGATTGCTGAGGAGCTATAATGCTGATTACGCCCATGGGTTCGGGTGAAGAAAAATTAAAATGGGAAGACGCTACAGGATTTACGGAAGAAAAAATCTGTTGGTACTTATCGCACCATCCACTGTAATATACAAGCCGGTCGATAACCAGCGAAACTTCTGCTTCAGCTTGTTTTTGCGGCGCCCCCTGCTGTACCAGTTCATCAATAAATTGTGCTTTCCGGCCCTCCAGCATTTCGGCTATGCGATACAGGATCTGGCCACGGTTAAACGCTGCACGCGAACTCCATCCACCAAAAGCAGATCTTGCAGAAACCATGGCATCGCGAAAATCTTTTCTTGATCCCAGGCAGATATTCGCAAGGCTGTTTCCGGTTTTATCCGGCACGGTATAATAGCGTCCCGATTCGGAACGGGGAAACTGCCCTCCAACATACATTTTATAGGTCTTCAGCACATTTAATCGCTTTGGAGCAACAGGTTCTTTACCATTGCCATTCAGTTGTACCGGTATTTTTTTTGTAAGCACTTTTGCCATGATCAGTTTTTTAATTCACGTTTACATAAGCATAGAGGCCGTGCAAACCGCCTTCTCTGCCATAACCACTTTCTTTATATCCGCCAAATGGCGAAACAGGATCAAATTTATTAAAGGTGTTTGCCCATACCACTCCGGAACGAAGCTTGGTAGTGAGGTTAAAAATCTTAGACCCCTTATCTGTCCATACCCCGCTCGACAATCCGTAAGGAGTATTGTTTGCCTTTGCGATCACTTCATCAACAGTGCGGAATGTTTGAATGGTTAATACCGGGCCAAATATTTCTTCCTGTGTAATCCTGTTTGATTGTGCCACATTGGTAAATAAAGTGGGCTTACAGAAAAACCCTTTACCCGGAAGTTTGCACGACGACTGGTACATATCAGCGCCTTCCTGTAAACCTATCTTCAGGTATTTATTTATGGTGTCAAGTTGTGCTTTTGAATTTATTGCACCGATGTCGGTATTCTTATCCATAGGATCGCCAACAATCAGCGATTCCATCCGGTCTTTAATTTTTTGCAGCACCTGCTCAAAAACAGATTCCTGAACATACAGCCTGGAACCTGCGCAGCATACATGACCCTGATTAAAGAAGATGCCATTGATAACGCCTTCAACAGCCTGATCGAGCGGAGCATCGTCAAATATGATGTTTGCCGCTTTACCACCCAGTTCAAGCGTAGCTTTTTTGGAAGTTCCGGCAATAGCCCGTTGAATAATTTTACCCACTTCTGTAGAACCGGTGAAGGCAATTTTATTTACATCAGGATGGTTAACGATGGCAGCGCCGGTAGCGCCTGCGCCGGTTATAATATTTACCACGCCCGGAGGAAGATCGGCTTCCTGAATAATTTCGGCAAGCTTTAGTGCAGTAAGCGGAGTGGTTTCAGCGGGTTTCAGCACAACCGTATTTCCGGTGGCAAGGGCCGGAGCAATTTTCCAGGCGGCCATAAGCAAAGGAAAATTCCAGGGAATAATTTGCCCGGCAACGCCAAGCGGGCTTGCCTTTCGGTTGGGAAAAGCATACTCCAGTTTATCGGCCCACCCGGCATAATAAAAGAAATGATTTGCTGCAGTAGGCACATCAAAATCGCGGCTTTCCCTGATGGGTTTACCGCCGTTCATGGTTTCCACAATGGCAAATTCACGCGCCCTTTCCTGCACCATGCGGGCAATGCGGAAAATGTATTTTGCCCTTTCCTTTGCAGGCATTTTTTTCCAGGTTTTTTCATACGCCTGCCTTGCCGCTTTCACTGCCCTGTCCACATCGGCCTGGCTGGCCTCTGCAATTGAAGAAAGCTTTTCCTCTGTTGCCGGATTAATGGTGTGGTAATATTTTTTGGATGCGGGTTTTTCGAATTTACCATTAACGAAAAGTTCGTACTGAGGCTTGATGCTTGCTGCCGATTTGCTTTCGGGAGCGGGTGCAAGGTTCCTTGCAGAATCAAACTTCAACTTTATGGTATTTGATTTTTTAGTTGCCATCAAATTTTATTTTCGCCTTACGGCAGATAAACATTTTTTTAATCAATTGCAAAATAATCGGGCGATTGGTAAATGCCGGTTTTTTGTTTCATCAGTTGCATCAGGATATCGTTTGCCAGGCTGCTGGCTCCAAAACGGAACCACTGATTGTTCATCCATTCCTCTCCAAGCACTTCATTCAGCATCACCAGGTAATGCAGTGCAAGTTTTGCTTTTGAAATTCCACCGGCTGGTTTCATGGCAATCCGCTTACCGGTTTTATAATAAAAATCGCGGATGGCTTCCAGCATCACCAGGGTTACCGGCATGGTGGCTGCAGGCGATATTTTTCCTGTAGATGTTTTAATGAAATCGGCGCCGGCATACATGGCAATATCGCTTGCGCGGCGTACCTTATCGTAAGTTCCCAGCTCTCCTGTTTCTAAAATCACTTTCAGCCTTGCAGCACCGCTGGCCTCTTTAATTGCGGCAATCTCATCAAAAACAAAATTATATTCGCCCTGGTGAAATTTCCCGCGTGAAATAACCATATCAATTTCATCGGCGCCTTCATCTACTGCAAATTTTGTATCGCGGATCTTTACATCGCGGGGCGCCTGGCCACTGGGGAATGCCGTAGCCACAGCAGCCACTTTTATACCCGAACCTTCAAGCGCTTTTTTTGCCACCCTTACCATCGACGGGTAAACGCAAACCGCCGCAACTGTGGGTAATCCACCATACACATCGTGCAGGTGCATGGCTTTATAACAAAGTTGCTTCACCTTACCATCGGTATCTTTCCCCTCAAGGGTAGTAAGGTCAATCATGTTTAATGCGAGCTTCAGTCCGTTCACCTTGGTTTCGTTTTTGATGCTCCTTTTGGTGAACCGCGATGCCCGTTCTTCTATACCCACCTGGTCCACATGTGGTGAAAGAGAAAAATCAGGTATTGTTCCGTTTACAGCCATTTCAAAATATTTAGTTTGATACCAATGCGGCAAGCGAGGTTTCAATCATATTTTCTACCGCCGCATTTCCATCTTCAGAAAAAGTTTTAGCCACCCGGTTGGCAACTACCACATTTATGCTGAGGCACTCGTGCCCAAGCAATTTACCAAGCCCGTATATGGCTGAGGTTTCCATTTCAAAATTAGTTATCCTGTGATTTTCGAACGAGAAACCGGTAAGTTTATTTATAAGGCCGGGGGCATTTAGGCCCAGCCTGAGAATCCTGCCCTGCGGGCCATAAAAACCCGGGCAGGTAACGGTTATGCCTTTATGGTATGCACTCCCGAATTTCTTAACCAGCATACTGCTTCCTTCAAAAGCATAAGGATGGTTTACCTGGTGGCTAAGGCCGGTATGTTCCACAAAAGCCTTAATCATCCCTTCCTGCTGAGGCGTTTTCGTATAGGCATAATAGTTAAGCAGGTTATCAAGACCAATTCCGTGGGTAGATGCCACAAAGCTATCCACCGGCACATCGCCCTGGAGCGATCCTGTTGTTCCAAACCTGATTATATTCAGTTTTTTTAATTGGGCGTTGGGCTCCCGGGTTTCAAAATTGATGTTGGCTACTGCATCCAGTTCATTTAAGGCAATATCAATATTATCGGGGCCAATACCGGTTGACAGGCAGGAGATTCTTTTATTGCCGATGCTGCCGGTATGGGTAATAAACTCACGGTGCTGCAGCCGGTGCTCTATGCGGTCAAAATGGCGGCTCACTTTAGCTACCCGGTCGGGATCGCCCACCAGGATAACCGTATCGGCCAGTTCTTCCGGGCGCAGGTCAAGGTGGTAAATAGCGCCCCGGTTGTTGATAATCAGTTCAGATTCTGCGATTCTCATAATTACAAATTCATTGGATTGGTAAAAATAATGATTAAGCGGGAAACCCCGATGGCAAACCGGTTGTATTTCATTTGGATATTCTTATCCTGTAAGTAAATCCCAGTCATTAAACCGGAAAACAGTTCTTTTCAATATTTTGAATGTTTGAAATACCAGTAACAAAAAAACACATCAGAACTGCCGAAAAGTGCAGACGAAATTTTCAATTTAAAGAGAGCCGCCGGAAACGGAGGAAAGTTAAAACATCAGCTCATTTTCAACATCAGTCATTATGCTTATTAACCCTTAACAGAGGCAATGCCCGGCAGAATTTTTCCTTCAAAATACTCAAGCAGTGCGCCACCGCCGGTAGAAACATAGCTTACCTTATCGGCCAGGTTAAATTTATTTACTGCTGCCACACTATCGCCACCGCCCACCAGGCTGAAAGCGCCATCGGAAGTAGCATCGGCAACAGCCAGCGCAACGCACTTGGTGCCGTGCATAAATTTTTCCATTTCAAACACACCCATCGGGCCGTTCCATAAAATGGTTTTAGCATGTTTAATTACGGAAGTGAAATTTTTGCAGGTGAGTTCTCCAATATCCAGTCCCATCCATCCATCGGGAATATCGTTACTAAGAGCACTTGAAATGTTTGCATTGGCATCAAACTTATCGGCAATGATGGAATCGGCAGGAAGATGGATGCGTACATTTTTTTCTGCCGCTTTATCCAGCAGATTTCTTGCAGCATCGAGGCGATCGTCTTCACAAAGTGAGTTCCCGATCTTCCCTCCCTGTGCTTTAAAAAAAGTATAAGCCATACCGCCGCCAATGATGATGTCGGTGGCAATGTTCAGCAGGTTCTCAATGATGAGGATTTTATCCGAAACCTTAGCCCCGCCAATGATGGCGAGAAAGGGTTTCTCATTTTGATGCAATACCTTTTCAGCGCTATCCACTTCTTTCTCCATCAATAGCCCGAACATTTTTCTGTCTTTTGGGAAAAAATCAGCAATCACTGCGGTGGAAGCATGGGCGCGGTGAGCAGTACCAAAGGCATCATTTACATATACATCGCCCAGTTTGCTTAGTTTTTCAGCAAAGGCTTTATCCCCTTTCTCTTCTTCTTTATAAAACCGGAGATTTTCCAACAACAGCACCTGCCCCGGTTGTAATGCCTTAGCTTTTTGGATGGCTTCTTCTCCTATGCAATCGCCGGTAAATTCCACTTTGATCTGGTTGCCCAGCAATGATTGCAAATGGCTTACCAGGTGCCTGAGCGAATACTTATCTGTTGGCCCTTCTTTTGGGCGGCCGAGGTGGCTCATCAGAATCACCGATCCCCCATCAGAAATTACTTTCTTTATGGTTGGGATGGATGCACACATACGGCTATCGTCGGTAACCGAAAAATTTGCATCAAGGGGAACATTAAAATCGACCCGGATCAGGGCTTTGTGGCCATTAAAATTAAACTCGCTGAATGAAGACATGCTGAAGTTTTAAAATAAAAAAACCGCAAAACGCCCCGGTAAAATAATCGCCCGGTTTGCCTTTTGCGGTTGAATGAATTAATGACTTATTTGCTGATGAGTTTGGCAAAATAATGAACGGTGCGAACCAGTTGCGAAACGTAACTCATTTCATTATCGTACCAGCTCACGGTTTTAACCATAAACTTATCGCCAACCGGCATAACCTTGGTTTGTGTGGCATCAAACAAAGAGCCGTAAGTAATACCAATGATATCGGAGCTTACAATTTCATCTTCATTATAACCAAAACTTTCGTTGCTCGCTGCCTTCATGGCCGAATTCACTTCATCTACCGAAGCAGGTTTTTCAACCATGCTGTACAATTCGGTAACCGAACCGGTGATTACGGGAACACGTTGTGCGCTACCATCAAGTTTGCCCTTAAGCTCTGGAAGCACCAGCCCGATGGCTTTAGCTGCGCCCGTGCTATTGGGAACAATATTTGCAGCAGCGGCTCTTGCCCGGCGAAGGTCGCCTTTGGGATGCGGCGAATCGAGGGTATTCTGATCGTTGGTATAAGCATGAATGGTACTCATCAGCCCAGAAGTAATTCCAAATTTATCATTCATTACTTTAGCCATTGGCGCAAGGCAGTTGGTGGTGCAGCTTGCGCAACTGATGATGGTTTCGGTACCATCCAGTATCTGGTGGTTCACATTAAATACAACCGTTTTGAGTTCGCCTGTTCCGGGTGCGGAGATCACTACCCGTTTTGCACCGGCTTTGATGTGCGCTTCTGCTTTTGCCTTATCGGTAAAGAAACCTGTGCTTTCAATCACCACATCCACATTGTGCTTACCCCAGGGAATTTGTGCCGGGTCCCTCTCTGCATATATTTTTATTTCGTGGCCATTTACAAAGATGGAGCCTTCCCCAGCCTTTACTTCTTCTGTAAAGCGTCCCTGAGCGCTATCGTATTTAAGCAGGTGTGCCAAAACCTTTGGGCTGGTGAGGTCGTTAATGGCAACTACATCAATGCCTTCCATATTATGAATCTGGCGAAATACCAGGCGGCCTATTCGTCCGAACCCGTTAATGGCAACTTTTACTGTACTCATAGTTAATTATTAAAAGGTAATTTATTTAATGCGGTGCAAATTTACTACTTGTTAGGGATTTCGAAGGGTGAGAAAACCCGCTTATCCCTAAACATTGTGGAATTAAAAACCGAAATCAACAGGAAAACGCAATTTTTTATGTGTTTTTAGAAAGAAACGCTGCACCGTAAACCATTTGCTAAAATAAAAAACCAGCGTTCCTAAACCGTACAAACCGGTATTGTTTTTAAAGTGCATACCGCAGGTTCACCTGCACATGGGTTCCTATAACAGGTATTTGTGAATACAGCATATTGCCCGGCTCCTGATCTGTAAAAGCAAGGTGTTTTTGATTCAATATATTTTTAACGGAAGCCGACAGGCTGAAAGCTGAATGTGGAAACTGGTAATCGCCAAACACATCGAGTATGGTAAAGCTGAATGCGTTTTTTGATGTTGCATTGGCACGGAAATATTCTGCATTCATCCCGATCAGGAGAGATTTGGTAATCCGTGCGGTTTGTTTCAATGACGCATCCCAGTCGAAAGTTATTGCAGGTGAAATGCCCGGAAACATCGTTTTTGGCAGCGACACATCGCCTCTGGTGCCAACCGTAGTACGGTATTTATCTTTTATATTTTTCACAAACTCAACTCCCCATATCATGTTGGTTGTTTGCTGCACCATCACACGATCGCTAACCAACATCCGGTATTGCATTCTGTTAACGAAAAAGTATGCGTCCATCTGTAATTTAGAAGGAATCCAACTGCGCGTCCAACTTGCTGTTATATTCATATTTACAACCGGCCGATGAAACAACGTATCGCTTACAAACTGAACATTGCTTTGTAAGGAGCGGCTTGCTGCAAATCCGGCCGACTCACGGGTAAGACCAAACGAAATAACCGGCAGTATTTTTATTTTTAAATAAGAAATTCTGAATCTTATTTCCTGATAATGCGACAATGCTAATGGCGGTTTTGTAAGTACAAAACTGTTAAACGACCTTGGCCGGTAAATTTGAACCCATGAAGTGATAAAGGGCAGTTGGTCGTAAGCTTTCAAATCCAGTGAATAAAACAAACCGCGCTTCCTTCTGGATGCAGTCAGGGCAAGGTTATACATAAATTGCAGATCAGTTTCCTTTTGAGGCGATTCGCGCATATTCTGTTGCATCCCCACTTCAACATTCAGAATAGAAGCCATCTTTAAAATTCGAAGCGGGTATTTGACAAATGGTTTCAACGTGAAACTATTGTACCGGCCATTCGATTGAATTTCGCTAACCGGTATGGTTAGGTCATGATCCAAATCGGTAAGTAAGCCATCGGTTTCATAACTGATCTGTTCGTATTTCGAAATGAGTCCCCATTGAATGGTGCCCCGTTTCCTTTTAACCATTTTTGTTATACGAAATGCTGCTCCCGATCTTGTTGCATTTATAGGGTAAGCAAGCTGACTATATACCGAATCGGGCAGGAGAAATGCTTTGAAGTAATTTGAAGAACGGCCGTACAGCGATTGGCGTCCTTTTTCATTGAATGCCGTCAGGTTAAAAAGGTTCGCAGTGTTTTCATTCCGGCGTTGCAGGTATTGAATGTCCAGAGAAAAGTTGTTTGTCTGATTTTTCAGATTGTTCTCTGTAACGTCGGAGATATCTGTTCTTTCAATGCCTTTCGTTTCATCGGCTTTAGAAAAATCGCCTGCCCAGGCAATGGCAATTTTGAGATCCTTTAGAGGCGAGATATCCCATTTAAAAGTTTGAGACATCATAACCCTTAAGGGTATGCGAACATATTGTGAATATAAGTTTTGAGAAATAAAGCCCGAAGTATCCAGCAAAATCTCATCTTCATTAAACTGTTGCGACTGGCGGTCTTTAAGCAGGTGCATCTCAGTTTCCGACATCCATCGTTTTGCTATCGGTTTATTCAATTTAACATTGGCGTTCAGCAGATTATTGTACTGATAATATGCATCCGGCAGCCTGTAAAAAGTTTGAAGCGGTGGTTCTGTTGCCATCCACCGTTCTGCTTCGATGTAATCAGACGGCTTTAATTCTCGTTCACGGGCAAAAGTGTTTTGGCCAACGCTTTCAAAACCCCCTATAAATGCAGCTTTCCATTGATGAGACAGCAGAAAGGCGGTAACATCCAGCACACCCCTTCCTATGGTATTGGCGCCAATTTCTGCATCCCCAAAACCCGCTTTTACCCGATCCTTTTTCAGCACAAGATTCATGAATACATGATCGCCCGTACCCAAACCTTTTAGCTTGGGATCATCTGCCTGATTCTCCAATACTTCAATTTCAGAAAATGCATGCACCGGCAATGAATTGGTGAGCAGGCTTGTTTTAGATGCAAAGAGATCTTCGCCACCTACTGTTATCTTCTCGATGGTGCGACCATTATACTTAAGTTCACCGGCATCGTTCACTTTAAATCCGGGAATATGATCCACTAAATCGCGAAGCTTGTGATCAGTCTGCAATTTGAATGCATCAATTGTAATGCGCGTGGTATCGTTGTATTTGGAGATCGGGTTTTCGACCACCACTTCCCGGATGGTGATTACAGACGGAACTAAGATCACTTTCTGATTTGTGAGGTTCAACAGATCAGCTACTTTCATCTTCTGTTCTCTAAAACCAAAGCCGCTAAGCGTAATACTGTCGGAATGTGATCCTTGTGTGTTTACTTCAAATTCTCCCTGAGTATTCGTATGCCTAAACTCAACAATTTTACCGGATGTTGAACGATAAACAGAAATGCCCGGCAATGGTTTTCCCAGGCTGTCCACAATGGTAATTTTGAAAGACTGGCAGTAAGTAAGGGCAGCAATAAATAAAAAAAAGGCAGAAACAACTACTCTTATAACGACTACGTTTATACGCAATCTCATCATTGTTCTAACTCTTCACGTTTGAAGATTTCAGGAGAGATTGACTCAACTAATGACACCCGACGCAATGTAGCGGTGAAATTGCCGGGAAGCCTGGCAGACACTACAAAACCGGGAACATAACCGGCATATTCGATGGAGGTAGGTACGGCAATATCTTTTGTAAACCAGATATCGGCAATGGTATCGGGTTTATTTTTTGAGAGCAACAAAGCATTAAAACATTTGAAGCCGGCAATTTCCTTTTCATTTCCGGTCATTTGCCAGTTTTCAATTCCAGGAGTCATTTTATGCTGATATACTTTTCCTCCAAATACTGATTTTCGATATCCGTTTTCAAGATCAATATAAACCATATCCTGAACTGAATCGGAAGAAAAAACCATTTCCCCATTTTGGGTTTTCATGATTCCGTTTGGGTACTTATCGAGATAAGTTGCCACCAGGTATGATAGCGACTGGTTGTTTTGAAAAAAGTATTTACCGGTATAATCCAACACGGTTCCACTCGGGTAAGTTCGCTCACAATCGTATTCAGCTATTACTGATTGTGCGGTGGCTATAGCCGAAAACAGCAATAAAGCAAAACATGAAAACACTTTATTCATAACGAATAAATTACTAATAAGTAAAGTTATAAAAAAAAAAATTGATAATCATTCGCCAGATTAGCAAACATGTATTCAATCACTTATACATCATACATATAAACAAAAAAACCGCTCTGATTCTGAGCGGTTATTGTAGCACGTACGGGAATCGAACCCGTGATTCCTCCGTGAAAGGGAGGCGTCTTAACCCCTTGACCAACGCGCCATTTTTATTGGGACGGCAAAGATAAACACCCCCCCGTTGTATTCCAAATTTTTGTGTTCTTAATCCATTGGTTCCATATTTGTACTCCATTTACCAAAAAATTCAAAAATGAAAAGCAGCCATCAACATATTGACCTCATTCTCGAAAAATCTACCAATGCCTTTAGGGAATATCGGAAACAAAGCCCGGAACAGCGTAAGACCCTGCTTTATCGTATAGCCAATGGCCTCGAAAAAGCCTCTTCCCATCTGGTTTCCGTTGCCGTAAAGGAAACCCATCTGCCCAATGGCAGGCTGGAAGCTGAGCTAAAACGCACCGCTTTTCAACTGCGCTCCTACGCCGATTTTATGGCTTCGGGCCTGGCGCTCGATATTCGAATAACCCCCGGTAATGCAAACCACAATCCGCCCATTCCCTCATTAGCAAAAATGAATGTGCCTCTTGGGGTTGTAGCCATTTTTGGGGCAGGTAATTTCCCTTTTGCCTATTCAACTGCAGGGGGCGATACCGCCTGTGCCCTGGCTGCAGGCTGCACGGTAATTGAAAAAGCACATCCCGCACATATTGAAACCAGCAGGGCGGTAAGTAAAATCATTCAACATGAAATATCCGGGCTCAACCTGCACCCCGCAATATTCCAGCACACAGAAGGCGGTTTTGAAACCGGCGAAGCGCTGGTAAAACATCCCCTGCTTGCCGCAGTGGGATTCACCGGTTCTTTTAATGGCGGTAAGCAACTGTTTGATTGGGGCGCACAGCGCGAAACACCCATTCCGGTTTTTGCAGAAATGGGAAGCGTAAATCCTGTTTTCCTACTGCCAACATTGCTCTCATCCGATGCCGTTACCCTTGCGCAAAAACTTTCCGCATCCATTTCGCAGGATGCAGGGCAGTTTTGCACCAACCCGGGAATTATGGTGGCCATTGATTCGGATGACCTCAAAAAATTTAAAGCAGAACTTTCAATATTAATTGCTGATCTGCATCCGAAAGAAATGCTTCATGAAGGGATATACGAAAATTTTGAAAGAAATAAATCTGCCGCTCTTGCACACAAGGGGGTAAAAATAATTGCCCGTTCAACAGCTCCTGCTTCGGGAATGATGGCAGAAACGCTGGTGGCCGAAACTACCGCTGCATATTTTCTTTCTCACCCCGGTTTGCAGGAGGAAGTTTTTGGTTCCTATTCATTGCTGGTTGTTTGCGAAGATGAAAAAGATCTGCTGCAGGTTGCCGGTCATTTAAGGGGGCAGCTTACCTGCTCGGTATTTGGCACCCTGAACGAATTAAAAGACCAGCAGCCGCTATTGAACATATTACGGGAAAAATGTGGCCGGTTAATATTAAACGGAGTGCCAACAGGGGTAACCGTAGCCACTGCAATGCAGCATGGCGGACCCTTTCCTGCAACTACCGATGCCCGTTATGGTGCAGTAGGCGGAGATGGAATCAAACGATTTATGAGGCCGGTTTGCTACCAGGGATGGCCCGATGAATTATTGCCTGCCGAACTGCAGGCAGCAAATCCCCTCTCTCTATGGAGGATGGTGGATGAAAAATGGATGCGTTGAATTATCTGGCCGTAAGCATTGAAACGGCCGCGCCTTTCTCAACCGCAATGGCATCTTTTGGTTCATTGCGCAGCAACCCATAACAAACCAACGGCGAAAGAATAAAATACCCGTATAGCAGGTAAATCATTTCACCAATATATTGTTCTAAATGGAACCACCCGCCGGTATAAGCAAGTATTCCCAGCCCAAAAACAGATTTTGCAGCTTCCCACCAAAATGCATATTTGCCTTTGTCCATAAGATCGGTCATGGCATAAACAAACAGAAAAATAAAACCGCCATAAATAAAAATACCGGGCTGTCCTATTGCTGCAATATTGCCAAACAAATAACTGATGAACCCCAGCAATATGATCAATTGCAACCACGACCAAAGCAACATTCTTACTGAAAATGATGGGTTATATTTTTCAAACGCATAGGGGTCGGTAATTTTATTTACCGGATATTTTTCAGCCATTCCTTCGGGCCTCCAACCGGTGGGCATAAACCATATTCTCAATTTATCTTTCCAGTTTGAAGCATGCCAGGCATCGCTGATGAGCAAACCTAAATGCTGAAAATTAATTCGAATGGGATTCCAAGTTTGTACCGGCCTCGTAACGCCGTAAGCCGGGGGCACATCAGCAAGCTCTTCCTGGAAGGTTCCAAAAATTTTATCCCAGAAAATAAAAATCTGCCCGAAATTTTTATCGATATACACTTCATTTATGGCATGATGAACCCGGTGATGCGAAGGGGTAACAATAATTTTTTCAAGAAAACCCATTTTGCCGATATGGTGGGTATGATACCAGAATTGTGCAAATAAATGAAGTGGTGCAACTACGGCAATCACCTCCGGATCAATTCCCAGCAGTGCAGCGGGCAAAAGAAGGATCACAAACAATTTTACAAAAACAGAAATGCTCTGCCTCAGCGCACAAGCCAGGTTAAATTCTTCGCTGCTGTGATGAACAAGGTGGCTGTTCCAGAAAATATTTATTTTATGATCGATGGCATGCACAACGTACCCTGAAAAATCGAGTACAATAAATACGATAACATAAGTAAGCCAGTTGGTTGGAATGTGAGTGAGCGCAACCTTACCTGCCAGCCATTCGTAGCTGATAACGGCAAAAGCAAGCCCCAGTACATCCTTGGTAACATTGGTAACCCCGGAGGTAAGGCTCGAAATCATATCCATATTTCGAACCGTATCAAAACCCCTGCGCCAGCCCCACCACTTTTCAAAAAGCACAAGCAACAAAAAAGCCGGCATGGCAATCAACAGGATCTTTCCATATTGTTCCATATCCTAAATTTAAACAATCCCATCCGAAAAAAACAGTGAAATGCAGTTTTAACCCAGGCCAATTACCTGGTGCCGTTCCGGAATTTCAACATCCGTAAAACCTTTCTTAAGCAGCTTAACCCTGAAATCTTTTTGCACATCATACTCTCCATGTACAAGGAAAAGTTTTTTCACCTGCTTCGGATCCTGGCACGATAAAAACTGGCTGAGGTCTTCATAATCACCATGTGCGCTCATGCTGCGCATTTCACCAATTTCGGCATTCACTTCGTGCATCTGTCCAAAAATCCTCACTTCTTTAGGATGTTGTTTGAGGCGGCCGCCAAGAGAGTTAGGTTCGCAGTAGCCCGATAAAACAATGCTGTTGCGGCTGTTTTCAATATTGTTGCTGATGTGGTGTTTCACCCTTCCGGCTTCCGCCATCCCGCTGGCAGAGATGATCACACAGGGCGAGTTGAGGTAATTTAATGATTTGGATTCATCCACCGATTTAATAAATTTCAAACCCCTGAAACCAAAAGGATCCTTATCGCTCTGCATGATTTTCTGAATGCGGTTATTGAAATACCGGGGATAGTTTTTTACAATTCCGGTTGCTTTTACACTTAAAGGGCTGTCAACAAAAAAGGGCAGATCAGGAAGTCTTTTTTCTAACTCTAACTGATTTAAAGAGAATAATATTTCCTGGGTTCGCCCTACGCTAAATGCGGGAATAATCAGCTTACCTTTTTTCTCAATGCAGGTGTGATTGATCCATTTAAGGAGTAAATCAGGTGTGGTATTTCCGGGTTCGTGCAATGAATTTCCATAGGTGGATTCAATGATGATGTAATCTGCCTGATCGAACACTGCCGGTGAGCGCAAAATGATATCGCGGTAGCGGCCTACATCTCCACTAAAGCAAAAACGAACGGGTTTTCCATTTTCAGTGATCCTTACACTAACGGCAGCGCTGCCGATAATGTGTCCCGCATCGGTAAAGCAAAATTCCACGCCATCATCAATGGTTGTCCATTTATTATAATCCACTTCCACAAAACTGGAAAGGCAATCCAGAGCATCCTGGGTGGTATATAAAGGATGTACATAAGGAAGGCCCTGGAGGCTTCTTCTTTTATTATCGAACATGGCATCCATCTCCTGAATCCCGGCAGAGTCTTCCATCAGCGCCGCGGAAAGTTCTCTGGTGGCCGGGGTTGCATAAATTTTTCCTTTATATCCTTCCTTTACGAGTTTAGGGATCAGGCCGCAATGGTCAACGTGGGCATGTGAAAGAATCATCAGGTCAATTTCTTTCGGGTCAAATCCAAAATCCCGGTTAAGCACATCGGTTTGATCGCCCATCCCCTGGTACATTCCGCAATCGAGCAAAAGTTTTTTATTATTTCCAAAATGAATGAGATGCTTTGAACCTGTTACCGTTCTTGCTGCACCGTGAAACGCTATTTTCATGATTCCTGATTTTAGTATTAGCAACTTACCGCAAGCCATGCCATCATGGCCATCCCTTTTTCAATTGCCGATTCATCAATATTAAAAGTAGGGGTATGTACATTACTGGTTATTCCTTTTTCTATATTTCCAACACCCAGCCTGTAAAAGCATCCGGGAATCTGGTGAGAATAAAAAGCAAAATCTTCTGCACCCATCCGAAGTTCTGTTTCTTCCACATTTTCATCGCCCGCAAATTTTTTTGCTTTTTGCATGGCAAGGGCGCTCAGTTCAGGATTATTGTACACAAACGGATAACCCACATCAACATTCACTTCACATGTTGCACCCAAACTGTTTACCAAACCAATACAATGTTTTTTTATTAATTCGTGGGCGGCAAATCTCCACGCTTCATTCATTGCCCTTAAAGTGCCCATTAATTTTACTTCCGAAGGAATCACATTGGTGGTATTTCCTCCCTGAATGGATGTAATGGATAAAACAGTTGGATTAAACGGATTGTTGTTCCTGCTTACAATTTGCTGAAGGCTTACGATCAATTGAGAAGCTATAAGGATGGTATCGGCAGTAAATTGTGGCGCTGCGGCATGGCCGCCTTTGCCCCGTATGGTAATATAAATTTCATCGGCGCTGGCCATAACCATTCCGCCTCTAAAACTGAATTTGCCAACCGGAAGCCCCGGATGCACATGCAATCCGAAAATTTTTTGTGGTGCAGGATTTTCCAGTACGCCTTCTTTAATCATCAGGCTTGCGCCACCCGGATTTTTCTCTTCACCGGGTTGAAAAATCAGTTTTACGGTTCCCTCCCATTCATGCTTTGTTTCCTGTAAAATTTTTGCCGCTCCCAGCAGGCAACTGGTATGTACATCGTGCCCGCATGCATGCATAATGCCTTTATGTTTCGACCGATAAGGCACATCATTTTCTTCCTCAATGGGCAAAGCATCCATATCGGCACGCAACGCTATGATCCTGGATGATGGATTTTTTCCTTCTATCAGCCCCACTACTCCTGTTTTTGCCAACACATTTGCCGGGATTCCGAGGGAGGATAATTTTTCCTTAACAAACTTAGCCGTTTGATGTTCGTTATAGCTGAGTTCGGGGTGGGCATGTAAATGATGCCTTACTTCAACAAATTCTTCCTGGTATTTTGCAGCGAGGGTTTTAATTCGTTGAATCATCAGTCTTCTTTCCTGTGAAGGTAATTATAAATGCAGGCAAAAAAATTTAACCCGAAAATTTAAGAAAGCGCCTGTGAAAAACTTTACGGTTCGTTTGCCTGATTTAATTTATCGGCCCTTATCTCTATCATTTCGGGAACAATGTAAATATTTCCTGTTACCAATTGTGCCGCAACAATTATTTTCCGGTAATCTTCAGCCTCAGATTTTTCGAGGAAATTTCCAAACTTCAATTTCATGTACGGCGATTTAAACTGAATGTACACCGTTTGTTCGGGAAACATCTGGATTAATTGCTGACGAACTTTCATCACTTCATTGCGGTTGCTCGAATTCATCACCATCAGGCGGAAACCCTTTGTACTCCTCAGTTTATCGGCAAGGCTTTCGTTGTATTCAGCCATTTTACTCCCCAGCAGATCAATACGCGGATCTTTATTAACGGTTATATTCCGGGTGGAATCGTTCAGCGTCATTCCATCCTGCCCTGTTGATTTCAACTGAAAAAAAAATAAGCCCGTTAATAAGAAAAACATTCCTTTCATAAAATAAATTCAGTTGCCTTCAGAAACCATCTCCCGAAGGTTGTTCAAATTAATACATAAAGAAATAATATCCGCATGTTCTGTTTCAGCCTGTTCACCAATATTAACAATATCTGCTTTTATTTTAATGGCATCGGGCATGAGCACCCTTACCTGGGCCAGTTTTTGAGAAAGCCGGTTATTAGGCTCATCAAAAATATGAAATGCATAAAAAGCTGACAGCCCGGTTACATTACAAACAGCACTCAGTTCCTGCGTGGAAAGAGCGCTTACATCCAGCCCCAGGCCTGCTCTTCTCCCCAGCTTTGCCACAAGCGGTAAGAAATTGGCAACTTCCTTTGCCAGGTATTGATAATCGCCGCTTCGGATGGCCTGTATATTGAGAATCCATTCCACTTCATCGGCACCATCTACCAGCGCCAGTACGGTTTCGGAAAGTTTTGCTTCTATGGCCTGGTGGCCATAAGGATACCCCACAGGAGTTACCACCTGCAGCAAAGGCGCTTTTTGTTTCAGTGGCTTCACAAACATCGGAAGTACTTCTGCCATGTTATACGAATTTGATTCTGCATAAACGACAACCTTCTCCAAATCAGAAAAAATGAAGTCTTTATCGAGTATGGAAAGCTGTATGGGTTTATTTTGTTCCATTACAAAAAAGGCACCCAACAGGTGCCTGGCAGTAAATTATTTTCCGTGACAATGTTTATACTTTTTTCCACTCCCGCAGGGGCAGGGATCGTTACGGCCAATCTTTGGCTCTACCCTTACCGGTTCCTGCTTTACCGGGCCTGAAGGGTCGTAATAATCATTTTCATTTGCAGCATAATCATTTCCAGCAGCTTCCACGGCCATTTTATTGGAAGCCATTTTACTCATATCGGTTTTTTGTTCGTGGCCTTCACGAATTTGCGCCGGGCTTCTTTGTTCAATTGGAATCTGGGCATGAGAAAGGAAACTGACGATGTTCCTGTTCACCTGGTCGTCCATTTGTTTGAAAGCATTGAAGGCTTCAATTTTATAAATAACCAGCGGATCTTTTTGTTCATAACCTGCGGTTTGAACGCTTTGCCTCAGGTCGTCCATTGCCCTAAGGTGTTCTTTCCAGGCATCATCAATCATGGCCAGCGCAATATTTCTTTCCAAAGCAACGCCAATTTCGCGGCCTTCGTTGGCCAGGTATTTATCTAAGTTTACCAATGCCTGCATCGTTTTTTTACCATCGGTAAAAGGCACCACCACATTTTCGATGTGGTTGCCCTGATGCTTGCGTATGTCGGATATAATGGGCCAGGTTTGGGCCTGTAAAGCTTTTTTCTTTTCGTTGTATCTGGCAATTACTTCATCATATAATTTATCAACCAGAACAGATTCATCAAGTTTAGAAAACTCTTCGGCTGTAAGGATTGTATCCACACCGAAGTTCATGATCACATTCAATTTAAATTGCTCAAAATTTTCTTCGTCTTTTCCGGTAAGGATCAGGTTTTCGGCTACTGAATAAAATGCATTATCCAGATCAAGCGCAAGCCTTTCGCCAAACAGAGCATGATTACGTTTTCCATAAACCACATTACGCTGTTTGTTCATCACATCATCATATTCCAGCAATCTTTTACGGATACCAAAATTGTTTTCTTCTACCTTCTTCTGTGCACGTTCAATGCTTTTGGTAATCATGCTGTGCTGAATCACTTCCCCCTCCTTATACCCCATCCTGTCCATCATTCCGGCAATACGTTCACTTCCAAACATCCGCATCAGGTCGTCTTCGAGCGACACATAAAAGTTTGATGTACCCGGATCGCCCTGGCGGCCAGCACGCCCCCGAAGCTGCCTGTCTACCCGGCGGCTTTCATGCCTTTCTGTACCAATAATGGCCAGCCCTCCGGCTTCCTTTACACCCGGCCCCAGTTTAATATCGGTTCCGCGTCCTGCCATATTGGTAGCAATGGTAACAGCTCCGGCAAGCCCTGCTTCTGCCACTATCTGGGCTTCTTTAGAATGTTGTTTTGCATTTAATACGTTGTGGGGAATATTTTTTTGTTTCAGCATCCTGCCCAGCAGTTCACTCACTTCCACCGAAGTGGTACCTACAAGGCACGGGCGGCCTGCATTGCGAAGTTTTTCTATTTCTTCAATTACGGCTTTATATTTTTCGCGCTTGGTTTTATATACCAGATCCTGGAGGTCTTTTCTGGTAATGGGAACATTGGTGGGAATGCTAACTACATCCAGCTTATATATGCTCCACAATTCTGCCGCTTCGGTTTCGGCGGTACCCGTCATCCCGGCAAGTTTGTGATACATCCTGAAATAGTTTTGCAGGGTAACGGTTGCGTAGGTTTGGGTTGAGGCTTCGATTTTTACATTTTCTTTTGCTTCAATGGCCTGGTGAAGCCCGTCGGAATACCTGCGCCCATCAAGAATACGCCCGGTTTGTTCATCCACAATTTTCACTTCACCATCAAGCACCACGTATTCCACATCTTTTTCAAACAACGCATAAGCTTTCAGCAACTGGTGTGCGGTATGAATCCGTTCAGCCTTTGCCGAGTATTCGTTCAGCAGGTTTTCGCGGCGTTGCAGTTTTTCTTCGGCGGTAAGATCGGTTTTTTCAATGTCTGCAATCTTTGTGGCAATATCGGGCAGGATAAAAAATTCAGGGTCTTCACCACTGCGGGTAATCAGGTTAATGCCTTTATCGGTAAGCTCAACCTGGTTATTTTTTTCATCGATGTGGAAATATAGTTCCTCATCTACTTTGTGCATTTCTTTTTGCTGATCGGCGAGATAATAATTTTCGCTTTTCTGCATTTTCACCCGCATTCCCGGTTCGCTCAAAAATTTAATAAGTGCGCTGCTTTTGGGCAAACCACGGTGCGCGCGGTAAAGGGCAAGGCCGCCATCCTTCGGATCATCGTTGCCCTCGGCAATTTTTTTCTTTGCTTCAATTAGAAACTGGTTGGTAACCTTCCGTTGTACTTCCACCAGTTTTTCGATACGGGGTTTAAGATCGAAAAACAATTGGGTGTTATCGCTATGGCCAATGGGGCCGCTGATGATCAGGGGCGTACGGGCATCATCAATTAACACGCTGTCCACTTCATCTACCATGGCAAAATGATGCTTTCGCTGCACCATTTCTTCGGGGCTGTGCACCATGTTATCTCTCAGGTAATCGAAGCCAAATTCATTATTGGTTCCATAAGTAATGTCGGCATTATACGCATTGCGGCGGTCGTCGCTGTTTGGCTGGTGCCGGTCGATGCAGTCAACCCTGAGGCCAAGCCATTCAAAAATAGGGCCGTTCCATTCAGAGTCGCGTTTTGCCAGATAATCGTTTACGGTAACTATATGAACGCCTTCGCCGGCAAGTGCATTCAGATATGCGGGAAGTGTACTCACCAGGGTTTTACCTTCCCCGGTAGCCATTTCAGCAATCTTTCCCTGGTGCAAAACCGTACCCCCAATCAACTGAACATCGTAATGAACCATGTTCCATTTAATGAGGTTACCGCCTGCCATCCAGGCATTTTTATATACTGACTGATCGCCTTCAATGGAAATATGGCTCCTGCGGGGTTGCAATTCACGGTCAAGATCGGTAGCGGTTGCGGCAAGGGTTTCATTATGGGTAAACCTGCGGGCGGTTTCTTTCACTACTGCAAAGGCTTCGGGCAAAATTTGATCCAGGATTTCTTCAATTTTCTTATCCCGGTCTTTTTTCAGCTCATCCACTTCCTTATAAATAGCATCCCTCTCAGAAATGTTTTCGAATGGAAGCTCATCTACCGCTGCGTTCTTTTCGGCAATCCGGGAATCTGTTTCGGCAAGATGCTGTTTAATCCGGGTACGAAACTCAACCGTTTTACCCCTGAGTTCATCATTACTCAACGATGCATACTGCTCAAAAAAGGTATTAATTTTCTTTACAACGGGATAAATCAGTTTAACGTCTTTCTCGCTTTTGTTCCCACCAAAAATTCTGGAAATAATATCTAACATAAGTTCACTTATCGAATTGGTTTGCTGCCAGAAGAAACAAATAATGTGCTATCTGTATATTTTCGACAATTTGGCAGGGAGGCGAAGTTACGGTAGTTTTCCCGCGGGGCACTCAATAATTGGTTAATAATAGAAGATTTTAACAGCCGGATATCCCGGATTTTCAGGAAAAACAAAGAACAAATCATGGATTCCGGGAGGGAATTTTGATTCCATTGTCCTACATTTGCCGCTCAAATTTAAAGCCCGTAACAGGGCATTAAAATACGTTTAAATGAGCGGTGCATTAAAAGAGGTTAGAAACCGGATTAAGAGTGTACAAAGTACGCAGCAAATCACTAAGGCCATGAAAATGGTTAGTGCGGCAAAACTGAGGCGTGCCCAGGATGCAATCACACAAATGCGCCCTTATGCCCACAAACTCCAGGAAATGCTGGGCAATATTGTAAGCAGCACCGATACCGGCGTATCTATAAACCTTGCTGTGGAACGCCCCGTTGAAAAGGTATTGATTATTGTAGTTACCAGCGACCGTGGCCTTTGCGGCGGATACAACAGCAACCTGATAAAACTTGCCAAACAACAAATTCGCGAAAAATATGCCGCACAATTTGATAAAGGAAATGTAAGCATCCTGCCAATTGGTAAAAAAGGATATGAGCACTTCCAGAAAAACGGCTACCCGGTTATCAGTAAATATTGGGACATTTTTACCGGGCTTAGCTTCGATAAAGTGCAACAAGCCGCCCAATATGCAATGGATGCGTTTGGAAACAAAGAATATGATGCCATTGAAGTGGTGTACAGTGAATTTAAAAATGCCGCCTCACAGGTTTTTATTGCCGAACAATTTCTTCCTGTAAAAAAAGTTGCGCAGGGATCATCTAAGAAAAAAGCAGATTTTATTTTTGAGCCCGACAGGGAAACCCTGGTACGCGAGCTGATGCCCAAAATTTTGAATACCCAATTGTACAAAGCGGTGCTTGATGGGAATGCCAGCGAACACGGGGCGCGGATGACGGCTATGGATAAAGCCACCGATAATGCCAATGAATTGCTGAAAACCCTTAAAATCAGCTACAACCGTGCACGCCAGGCTGCAATCACCACCGAATTAACCGAAATTGTAAGCGGCGCAGCAGCTTTACAGGGATAATAAAACGCCACAAAATTCTGCCAAAAGGCAATGATACCAAATGGAACTTTCGCAAATTATTCCACATATTGAAGCCCTCATTTTTGCGAGTGATAAGCCACTTGGCAATACCGAAATTACAGAGCTGATTAATACCGCACTGGGTTTTATTGAAGACCGTGCCGGCGAAGACCAGGTTAATGCCGCTGTGGAGGCCATCAGCGAAAAATACCAGGCCGATTTTTACCCCTTCGAGTTAAAACAAATAGGTGGCGGATGGCAATTCCTTACCAAACCGGCATTTCACAAAACAGTGGCGTTGCTGAATGGAAATAAATTTATAAAACGCCTATCCGCTGCCGCCCTGGAAACACTTGCCATTATCGCATATAAACAACCGATAACCAAAGGTGAGATTGAATCCATCAGAGGCGTTAACTGCGATTATGCTGTTTCTAAACTGCTCGAAAAAGAACTTGTAGAAATAACCGGCAGAAACGAAAATGCCGTAGGCAAACCATTGCTTTACTCCACTTCCAAATCTTTTATGGATTATTTCGGAATCAACAGCCCTGCCGATCTGCCTAAAATAAATGAAGTATTGATGGAAGAAGCCATGAAAGCTACGCTCATCAACCCCCAGCGGCTGGAAGAGTTTGAATCCGGAATAGAAATTGCCCACACCCGTGAAGAAATTGCGGATGCAGAACCCATCGCACCTGATAACAGCACTCCTGATGACGGCGGAAACGAGGATGAAAACGATCCCTCCTGAATTTATTTTCGCTAAATTTTCAACTCAGTTTTTTAAATAAAATATTATGGCGTTTCCTGGCCGTAGCAAATAAATATTCTATTTAACCAGCCGAAACCTTACCTTCAATACGGTTCAACACAGGTTTTCCCCTCTCCTGGCAATAAAAGCTTCATCTTCAATTTAACTTACCTGAAGGGATTAGAATTTTGGTATATGAAGAATTCTTTCAACATTTATACAGCAAAACAGCTTAAACACTTTACCCATGAGCAAAATTACCAGCCTCGCAAAACGTGGCAAATACAGCATTTGGTTAATGCTCACCTCGGTTATTATTTTATCGGGATGCCAAAAAAAACTGAAATGGATAGAAGTGGACCCCGCATTTTCAAAATATGTGGAATCCTATACAACAGGAACCATTTCAAAAACAAGCCCCATCAGAATCAGGCTTTCGGACAACGCAAAAACCACCCACTCAATAGGAGAACCGGTTAAAGAAAAACTCTTTGAGTTTAACCCCGCCGTAAAAGGGAAAGCAGTTTGGCTTGATGCCCGTACCATCGAATTTAAGCCCGATGAAATGCTTGCCCCCGGAGAATTGTATAACGTAAGTTTTAAACTGGGAAAAGTAACCGGCGTTTCATCCGGCTTCGATGTAATGAAATTCAGCCTGCAAACGCTTAACCCCGCTTTTGTGGTAAAGGAAAACGGATTAAGAAGCAACGGCGCTAAACAGGAAATGTTTCTTACCGGAACGCTTGAAACTTCCGACTTTGAAGAAGCTGCAACGGTAGAAAAGATATTAACTGCACAAGCGGAAAACAAAAACCTCAAAATTACCTGGCAACACAGCAACAACAACCGAACACACAGTTTCAGCATCAATAATATTCCCCGGCTGTTAAACGAAAGTATACTAAGTCTTTCCTGGAACGGCTCGCCGCTTAACATAAAAACAACAGGCAGCAAATCCATTTCCATCCCATCGCAATCGGAATTTAAAGTACTACATGTACGCGCCGAAAACAGCGACCAACAGTTTGCATCCGTTTTATTCAGCAATCCCATTGCAATCGGGCAGGATCTGAATGGTTTTATTAATGTAAGCAATCAGCCAGATCTTACCTATACCATTAACGGAAGCGAGGTGCGTGTATTCCTTTCCGGTAAAGCCGATGGAAACTATTCGGTAAATGTAAGCCCCGGAATCAAGGATAACTGGGGAGGCAGCCTCCAAACCGCTTACTCTGCCAACATCGTTTTTGAAACCCGGTTCCCCTCGGTGAAAATGATCGGAAAAGGAAACATCCTTCCATCCTCAGGTAAACTGGTTCTGCCTTTTGATGCAGTAAACCTCAATGCGGTTGACATCAGCATCATTAAAATTTATGAGAAAAATGTTCCCCAGTTTCTTCAGCAAAACGATATTTCGGGAGATAATGAATTAAGAAGGGTGGCCAGGCCCATTGTACAAAAAACCCTCAGGCTTGATGATGACAAAACACTCGATCTGCACCAGCCACAGCGTTTCTCGCTGGATATAGACAACTACCTGAAAACCGAACCCGGAGCCATTTACCGCGTTACCATCGGCTTCCGCCCCGAATATTCGCTGTACACCGGCGGCAGTACCGACACCACACGAAACTCCGGAAATGATGAAGATGAAGATTATGATGAATATTACGATTATGCCTCTTCTTCAGGAAAAGATGACGATGATGGCTTCTGGGACCGGTACGATACTTACTTCCCCTACGGGTACAACTGGCAAAGAAAAGACGACCCCACCAGCAAATCGTATTATAATAAAGACCGTTGGGCCATCAAAAACATTATGGCCAGCAACCTGGGCATAACCGCAAAAAAAGACGAAACAGGCGATCTAACCGTATCGGTTACCAGCTTACAAACCACCGAACCCATGCAGGGGGTAGGGCTTGAAATACTGGATTACCAGTTGCAAATACTCCAAAAATCTTCAACAGGCTCAGACGGGATTGCCAGAATAAACCTGAGCCGGAAACCCTACCTGATTATTGCAAAGAGTGGCGATGAAAGAGGATACTTAAAAATAGATGACGCCAGCTCATTGGCCATGAGCCGTTTTGATGTGGGCGGAGAAATAATCAGCAACGGAATAAAAGGTTTCATTTTTGGAGAAAGAGGAGTTTGGCGCCCCGGCGACAGTATGTACATCAACTGCATACTGGAAGACAAAACCGGGAAACTCCCCTCCGATCTCCCGGTGGAATTTAGCCTCATCACTCCAAGAGGACAACTGTACCGCCATACCGTGCTCACCAGTGCCCCCGATCAGTTTTATGTTTTTAAAACCGCCACCGAATCAACAGCACCAACCGGAAACTGGCTGGTAAAAGTGAAAGCAGGCGGCGCTGTTTTTGAAAAAAGAATGAAAGTGGAAACGGTAATGCCCAACCGCTTAAAAATAAATCTTGATTTTGGCACAAACCCGATGCTGGGCGCAGGAAGCATTAATGAAGGATCGCTGGATGCAGCATGGCTATTTGGTACAGCAGCCAGAAACCTGAAAGCAAAAGTTGATGCAACCCTTTCAAAAAGAAAAACAAACTTTAAAAATTTTGATGGCTATGTTTTCGACAGCCCAATTTCCGATTATGAAACACAATCGCAATCGGTTTACGACGGAACCCTTAACGAAAACGGCCATGCCAACATCAAACCGCATTTTAATGTAGAAGGAACCGCTCCCGGAATTTTAACGGCCAACCTCCTGGTAAAGGTATTTGAACCGGGCGGCGCTTTTAGCATCAATAACCTGAGCCTCCCTTACAGCCCTTACCAAAGCTATGCAGGGCTGAAACTCCCGGAAGGCGAAAAACCTTTCGATTACCTGCTGGCCGGCAAAACCCATACCGTACAATTGGCCAACGTAGATAAATTGGGACAGCCCCTCTCAGGCAACCGCGAACTCGAAATTCAATATTATAAATTAGTTTGGAAATGGTGGTGGGATGATGGCGGAGATAACCTTTCCAACTTTACCCAGGATACATACAATAAGCTGCTCAGCAAAACAGATGTAACCATAAAAAACGGCAAAGGAGAATGGAAATTTACGCCCGCTAACGACGAATGGGGACGCTACCTGATTCTTGTAAAAGATAAAGCCAGCGGCCATATCTCCGGTTCCGTATTTTATATCGACGGGCCGGGCTGGCAATCGCGAGAATCCGGCGCCGACCAAACCGCAGCAACCATGCTGAGTTTTACCAGCAACAAAGAAAAATACGATGTGGGAGAAGAAATCACCCTGTTGGTTCCAAGCGCAAAAGGAGGAAGAATGTTAGTTAGCCTCGAAAACGGAAGCCGGGTATTAAAAACCATCTGGAAAGAAACGGATGAAGGGCAAACCAAAATCAGTTTTAAGGCCGATAAAGAGATGGCGCCAAATATCTATGCAACGGTAAGCCTCCTGCAGCCCCATGCACAAACCATCAACAACCTGCCCATCAGGATGTACGGCTCAATCCCCCTGTTTGTGGAAGATAAAAACACCGTACTAAAACCTAAAATCAATATGCCGGAATCGGTAAGGCCCGAAAAACAGGTAAACATTACCGTTAGTGAGGAAACAGGGAAAGAAATGACCTATTGCATTGCCGTGGTTGACGAAGGCCTGCTCGACCTTACCCGTTTTAAAACACCCGACCCCCATTCCGCTTTCTATGCCCGTGAAGCGCTTGGCGTAAGAACCTTCGATATGTTTGATTATGTTATTGGAGCATGGGGTGGCAACCTGGAAAGAATACTCACCATTGGTGGTGATGAAGACGCGGGGCCAATGAAACAAAAATCGGCAAACCGTTTTAAACCGGTTGTAAAATACCTGGGACCCTTTCGGCTAAAAGCGGGGCAGAAACAAACCCAAAGCTTTGTGATGCCCGCCTATGTAGGTTCGGTGCGCACAATGGTAGTAGCCGCACATAAGGGCCAGTATGGTTTCGCAGAAAAGGCGGTAACCGTTAAAAAGCCGGTAATGGTTTTAACCACCCTCCCCAGAACATTAAGCCCCGGTGAAAATATTCGGGTACCCGTTACCGTTTTTGCTATGGAGCCTCAAATAAAAAATGTTACCGTAAAGCTGGATGCAGGAAACTTTTTTGAAATAACGGGACCTGCCAGCCAGCAAACCAATTTCAACAAACCGGGCGAACAAATGGTTTACTTTGATGTGAAAGTGAAGAATACCACCGGAATCGGGAAGATCAAAGCCATTGCCAGCTCAGGGGCAGAAACAGCATCTGAAGAAACAGCGCTCGACATCAGAAACCCCAACCCGGTAATAAGCAGTGTGCAGCAGGTTTCCCTGGCGCCAGGCCAAACATGGAACAGCACCGCATCTGCAATTGGACTTGCCGCTCAAAGCTCGGGGGTAGTGGAAGTTTCATCCATCCCGGCATTAGGCCTCCAAAAAAGATTAAAATACCTTATTGAATACCCGCATGGTTGCGTAGAACAAATTACCTCCGGAATATTTCCGCAAATTGTATTAAAGCAATTGATTGAACTAAACAACCAGCAAAAAACCGAAGTGGATAATAACATTAAGGCCGGAATTGCAAAACTTCAGAATTACCAGCGCCCAGAAGGCGGATTCAGCTACTGGCCTGCGGGTTATGAAAGCGACGACTGGAGCACTTCCTATGTTGGCCATTTCCTGCTTGAAGCAAAAGCATCCGGATACCTGGTTTCGGAGAATATGCTGCAAAACTGGAAGAATTATCAAAAATCGAAAGCCACCTCCTGGGCGCCTTCAACCACAAATTTTTATGGAGGCGATCTTTCGCAGGCATACCGGCTTTATACCCTTGCACTGGCAAAATCGCCCGAAGTGGGCGCTATGAACAGGCTCAGGGAATTTAAATACATTTCTCCCGAAGCAAAATGGCGCCTCGCTGCCGCTTACCAGTTGATCGGCCAGCAAAATACCGCTTTAGACCTCATCAGCGGAACGCCAAGAGATTTCAGCAACCGGCAGAGCCCCGGTTTCACTTTCGGATCAGCGCTACGGGATCAGGCGATGGTACTGGAAACACTAACCTTAATGGGTAAACGCGATCAGGCAAATGCAATGGTAATTGAAGTGGCTAATAAGTTATCGCAGGATAACTGGTACAGTACGCAAACTACTGCCTATGCACTACTGGCCATTGCCAGGTTTTGCGGCAAAAATCCTTCGGGTGAAAAAATAATGGCTGAACTAAAAACCGGCCAGACCTCAAACCAGATTAATTCCACTTCTTACATGAGAGAATACCCGATTGATTTACGCAATGGGAATGTGCCGGTTTCCGTTACCAACAATGGAAAGAATACTTTGTACCTGAAACTGATTACCAGAGGGCAGCCTTTAACCGGCGACAGCACCCGGCAGCCGAACAACCCCTCGCTACTCTCCATGAACATCAGCTACTATAATCCCAATGGCAGCCCGGCCAATATTAAACAATTAAGCCAGGGAACCGATTTTATTGCCAAGATAACGGTAAAGAATACCGGAAAACAGGGCACCTATTATCAAATGGCATTATCGCAGATATTTCCCGCCGGATGGGAAATTTTAAATCCCAGGTTAAACGATGCGGAATCTGCATATAAATCATCGCCGGCAACATACCAGGATGTGAGAGACGACAGGGTGTACACGTATTTTGATATCCGGCAGGGAGAAACACTCACTTATTATGTACAACTAAACGCTGCATACCTGGGAAGATATTATCTTCCGTCAAATTACTGCCAGGCCATGTACGATAACAGCATCTCTGCATCCTTACCGGGCAATTGGGTAGAAGTGGTAAATTAAAACACGGTGCCTCCACAAAAAATGAGGAGATGGCTGAAAAATAAAAAACTATGGATGCTGGTAATTTTAATTGCCGGCATCCTCTCTTTTTGGCAGCTTCTTCCCAACAGGTTGTTTTATAATCCTTGGAGCTATGTACTGGAAGATAAAGATGGCAACCTGCTGGGCGCCACCATTGCCGCCGATGGCCAGTGGCGGTTTCCGGATAACCGGGTCGTTCCCAAAAGATTTGCAACCTGCATTACCGAATTTGAAGACCGCAGGTTTTATACCCATCCCGGAGTGGATTTCCGTGCCATTGCACGCGCTGCATACTCAAACCTGTTTACAACAAACGGACTTCAGGGTGGAAGCACCATAACCATGCAGGTTATCCGGCTATCGGAAAGGCATACCCGAAGGAGCGCATGGAATAAAATTACAGAAGCCATCATGGCGTTGCGCCTCGAATTTTCATCAACCAAAAATGAAATCCTTGCCGTATATGCCGCACATGCACCATTTGGCTCTAATGTAGTAGGGCTTAATGCTGCGGCCTGGCGTTATTTTGGCCGCCCGCCATCCCAACTGAGCTGGGCGGAATGTGCCACCCTGGCCGTTTTACCCAATGCACCTTCGCTCATTCACCCCGGCAAAAACCGGGAAAAATTGCTGGAAAAAAGAAATCGTTTATTAACCACCCTCTATCTGCACAAAAAAATTTCGGTTACCGATCTTGAACTTGCAAAATCGGAGCCTCTTCCACTCCAACCGCTGCCCTTACCTCAAAGTGCTCCTCACCTGCTTACCCGCATAAAAAAAGATAAGAGATACAACCGGGGGAGCAGGATACGTTCCACCATTGATGGAGCATTGCAAAAAAATGTTGCATCGCTGGTAAATACCCATCATGCCATTTTAAAAACAATGCGCATAAATAACCTCTGCGCATTGGTGCTGGATGTGGAAACCGGCAATGCACTGGCCTACGTGGGCAATGTATCCGATAGTGATGCATTCGTTGAAGACCAGGTAGATGTTATTGATGCGGCAAGAAGCCCCGGAAGCGCCCTCAAACCTTTTCTTTATGCAGGTATGCTGAGTGACGGAATGTTGATGCCTTCCTCACTGATACCCGATATTCCAACGGCTATTGCCGGATACAGCCCCAAAAACTTTGACCTCAATTATGATGGTGCCGTACCTGCCGATCAGGCGCTTTCTCGCAGTTTGAATATTCCGGCAATCCGCTGCCTGCGCAATTATAAATATCCGCGCTTTTACAGCCTCCTGCAATCGCTGGGCATCAGCACCCTAAACCAACCGGCAGATTTTTACGGACTGAGCCTCGTATTAGGTGGTTGCGAAATTAAACCCTGGGATCTGGCAGGTGCTTATGCATCGCTTGCCCGCGCATTAAACCATGCAAATAACAATCATGGAAAAATCAATCTAAACGATTTTCATAAACCGGCATATCAAACAGCAACCAAACACAACATTCCAAAAGAACCCGTTAACCTCGATGCAACTTCAATCTATTTTACGTTTCAGGCCATGCAGGAAGTGATGCGTCCCGGTGAAGAAGGACTGTGGCAACAGTTTGGCTCATCACAAAAAATAGCCTGGAAAACCGGTACCAGCTTTGGTTTCAGAGATGCATGGGCAGTAGGGGTAACCGCAAAATATGTAGTGGCTGTTTGGGCAGGAAACGCCAATGGAGAAGGGCGGCCCGGCTTAATCGGAGTGCAAACAGCGGCTCCTTTAATGTTTGATATTTTTCGTTTATTACCTGCCGTTAGCTGGTTTAAAAAGCCGGAATTCAACTACTCCCGTGTTCCGGTATGCAGGGAAACCGGATTCAGGGCAAATATGGATTGCCCGATAGTTGATACCGTTTATTCCCCTCCTTCTGCCGAACTTTCGCCCCAATGCCCATATCATAAACTCATCCATCTTGACCCAACCGGGAATTACCAGGTAAACACAGATTGCGCCGATGCACAAACGATGCTGCATAAAAGCTGGCTGGTGCTTCCCCCTACTATGGAATACTACTACCGGCAGCAACATGCAGATTATAAACCGCTTCCACCATTTAAAAAAGGATGCGTGGCAGAAGAAAATAATAAATTACTCGATATTATTTATCCTGAACCACAATCCAAAATTTATATCCCTTTAGAAATAAGCGGAACAAAGGGTAGCACAGTGTTTACAGCAACACACCGCGATCCGGATGCAAAAATTTTCTGGAGTATAGATGATGAGGTTGTTGGCGTAACCACACATTTTCATCAACTTGCCGTAAACCCGTTGCAGGGTGTTCATCTGCTTACCATTACCGATAACAATGGAAATTCGGTTAGCCGCAGGTTCGAGATTATCTCAAAAAATCCATAGCTTTAACACCATTACCATTCAAACAAAAAAAATCTGAGTTATGCCTTTACACATGGTAGATGATCCGGAAGAAAATGATGATTATGTTGATGATAATGGAGGTGGCGGAGGAGGAAAACCAAACTTACCCGGAGGAGCAGGTGGGTTATTGAGCCTGCTGCCATTGCTCTTAACGCTTTTTAAAGGGAAAAAGGGAATATTCTTTTTGCTGATTGCTGTTGTAGGCGGCTACTTCCTGTTTAACAAAGGTGGCTGCAATATGCTTACAGATAATGGTGGCGGCATTATCCAGAATTTATTTTCACAAAGCGGATATAATTTTAACCCCAACGAATTTAAAAAGGCCAGTGTATATGAGGGCCTAGAAGATGATAACTCAAAAAACCCTCTACCTGAAGCCGTATCGCTTGCAAAATTCGCCCCCCGGCGAATGAACCAGGGGCAACAGGGAAGCTGCGTGGCATGGAGCAGCGCCTACGGTGCAAGAACCATCCTGGAAGCGGCCAGCACCAACCAAAATCCCGACCAGGTTGCGTACAGCCCTTCTTATGTATATAATAATATTGCTCTTGATGGCTGCCAGGGCTCCTACATTCAAAGGGCAATGGAGTTTATGCAAAAAAGAGGCGCCGTACCATTTACCGATTTTGCCTACGATGAAAATGATTGTACAAGGCAGGGCGGCCAGGATCTGCTGAATGAAGCAGCACAAAACAGGATTCATGGATTTACCCGGCTTACCGAATCGGATGATGTAAATGGAATTAATATACGCGCCGTGAAAGAACATCTTGCCAAAGATGCACCGGTTGTAATCGGCATGATGGTGGGCGGATCTTTTATGCAGGATATGATGGGGCAAAAAGTATGGCACCCTACCGATTACGACCGCCGGCAAATGGGCTTCGGTGGCCACGCAATGTGCGTAATTGGCTACGACGACAGAGTGGAAGGAGGCGCATTCCAAATTATGAACAGTTGGGGCCCCGAATGGGGACAAAACGGTTTAGCGTTTGTGCGTTACGGTGATTTTAAGGAATTTGTGAGAGAAGCCTATGGCCTCGATCCCCTCCCCAAAAGAGGCGATGCACTTGATCTTGCCTTTGAATGTAACATCGGGCTGATTGATAACGGTTCCAAATCGAATATCCCCATCAGGGTAAAATCCGGAAATGTATTTGAAACCGTTAATCCAATTGCAAAAGGCTCCACATTCAAAATAGAATTGCGGAATGCAATTGAATGTTACGCCTATATCTTCACCCCTGATTCTACTGGTACCAGCTTTGTGCTTTTTCCATATAAGCCAATTCATTCTCCCTATTTTGGGATAACCGGCTACCGGTTGTTTCCCCGCAGGGAATCCATACAGGCCGATGCATTGGGGAGTAAAGATTTTATGGCCATTGTGGTAAGCAAACAACCCCTCAATTATCAATCCATCAACGATCAGATTAACCGGGAACAGGGAAATAATTACACCGAAAAATTTAACCGTGCACTTTCATCGCAGGCTATGAAAAATGTAAACTACAGCAGCGGCCAAAACAACAGCGTTTATTTTAAAACCAATGTTTCAGATAAAGATCAGGTAGTGGCATGTGTGGTGGAAATAGATAAACAGTAGGCTCTTGGAAATAACAAACACCGGAAAATTTTTAGGCCTTGTTCGCCACCCGTTAAAATTCAGGCTCTTTCTTTTAACTAAACTTCCTTCAGCATTTTTTAGCGGGTTGAAGGTTGTTTATGCAGATGATAACCAGGCTAAAGTAAAAATCAATTATCGCTGGTTTACCAAAAACCCTTTCAGGAGTACGTATTTTGCCTGTTTGAGTATGGCGGCTGAAATGAGTACAGGAATTCTTGCCTGGATGAGCGTTTATGGAAAAAAGCCACCGGTGAGTATGCTGGTATTGAGAACAGAAGCAAATTTTCTTAAGAAAGCAACTTCTTCAACCATTTTTACATGTGAAGACGGACAGGCCATTACAGAAGCCGTGGACGAGGCGTACGCATCAGGCAAAAGCATAAGTTTTGCCGCCAGGTCAACCGGAAAAAATGAAGCGGGTGAAATTGTTGCCGAATTTGTGATTACCTGGTCGTTTAAAGCCAAACCCGGCATTCCCTCTATCCCGGCTACCACCAACGGCTAAATTATTAACTTGCACTCCACAAACCATATATCATATTCATGGCTAAAGAATTGCGCCGCCAGGAGGCGCTCGAATACCATGCAAAAGGCCGGCCTGGAAAAATTGAAGTAGTTCCAAGTAAAGACGCGAAAACTCAACGCGATCTTTCGCTTGCCTATTCGCCGGGCGTAGCAGAACCTTGCAAAGAAATTGCAGCCCACCCCGATGAAGTTTATAAATATACCGCCAAAGGAAACTTAGTTGCCGTAGTTAGCAATGGAACGGCCGTACTCGGATTGGGAAATATAGGCCCCGCTGCCAGTAAACCCGTAATGGAAGGTAAAGGCGTTTTGTTTAAAATTTTTGCCGACATCGACGTTTTCGACATCGAAATAAATGAAACCGACCCGCAAAAAATTGTGGATATAGTAGCCGCGCTTGAACCTACTTTCGGCGGAATCAACCTCGAAGACATTAAAGCCCCGGAATGTTTTTTTATAGAACAGGAATTAAAAAAGCGCTGCTCCATTCCCGTTATGCACGACGATCAGCACGGAACCGCAATCATTTCTGCCGCCGCCCTGTTGAACGCACTCGAAATCCAAAAGAAAAAAATTGACAAAGTAAAGTTTGTAGTGAACGGTGCCGGAGCCGCTGCAATGGCCTGCATACAGTTGTATGTATCTCTTGGCGCAAAACATGCCAATTTCACGGTGTTTGATAAGGATGGTGTTCTCCACAAAGGCCGCAAGGATATTGATGACCTGAAAAGACCATTTTGTGTTGATGAAAAATACCATCAGCTTAATTTAGAAAAGGGAATGAAGGGCGCCGATGTGTTTGTTGGGCTTAGTGTAGGCAATGTGGTAACCCCCGAAATGGTAAAATCGATGGCCAAAAACCCCATTGTTTTTGCAATGGCCAATCCCGACCCGGAAATATCGTACAGGCTCGCTACTGAAGCAAGAAAAGACCTGATTATGGCAACCGGGCGCAGCGATTTTCCCAACCAGGTAAACAATGTGTTGGGCTTCCCCTATATTTTTCGCGGTGCATTAGATGTTCGTGCCCGCCAAATAAACGAAGCCATGAAACTTGCTGCAGTTCGCGCACTTTCCGAACTCGCCAAATCATCGGTACCCGATATCGTTAACCTGGCCTATAACCAAAAGAATATGGGCTTTGGCCCGGATTACATTATTCCCAAACCGGTTGATCCGAGGCTGCTTTCCACAGTAGCACCAGCCGTTGCAAAAGCTGCAATTGAAAGCGGCGTGGCAAGGGTGAATATTGACGACTGGGATGCCTATGTAATTGAAATGAACAAACGCCTCGGCCTCGATAACCAACTCAGCAGAGTGCTGGGCAACAAAGCCCGAAGCGATCCAAAACGTGTAGTATTTGCGGATGCTGAAAACATCAAGATACTCAAAACGGCCAGGCTGGTGGTGGAAGAAAAAATCGGTTATCCCATCCTGCTTGGAAACCCGGATAGCATTGAAAAGATAGCGGCTGCAAATTCAATTGATATTGAAGGAATGGCAATCATTGATCCAAAAGATGCCGAAACAGAAGAAATTAGAAAACAATTTGGCGATATCTTCTTTTCAAAAAGACACAGAAAAGGGGTTAACCGGTATGAGGCTTATAAAGCCATGAAAGACCGAAACCATTTTGGGTGTATGATGGTAGAAACCGGAGAAGCAGATTGTATGATCAGTGGCCTTAGCAGAAATTACCCCGATACCATTCGTCCGGCCATTGAAATTATTGGAACCGAACCCGGCGTTAAAAAAATTGCAGGGATGTACCTGTTGTTCACCAAACGCGGACCCTTATTTCTTGCCGATACCACCGTAAACTTTAACCCTACCGCAGAAGAACTGGCAGAAATTACCCTCCTCGTGGCAAAAGAAGTAAGGCATTTCAATATTGTTCCGAAAGTGGCCATGCTTTCATATTCCAATTTTGGAAGCAGCAATTCGCCTGAAGCCACGCTGGTAGGAAAAGCCAGGGCAATCGTAAAGGAGAGATCGCCGGAATTAATTTGTGATGGAGAAATTCAGGGCATTCTCGCTTTTAATAAAGAACTGCTGAAAGAAAACTACCCCTTTACCGAACTGGTGAATGGTGAAGTAAATACCCTGATCTTTCCAAATCTTTCTGCAGGAAACATTGCGTATAACCTGTTGCAGGAAGTAGGCGGATCCGATAGCATTGGCCCCATCCTGCTGGGTTTAAACAAACCCGTTCACATTCTACAATTGGGAAGCTCGGTAAGGTCGATTTATAATATGGTGGTGATTGCTGTGGTGGATGCTCAGGCAAAGTCGAAAACCAATGCAACAGAAGAAATTAAGAAAAGCCGCTGGTGGAAAAGAACCGCAAAAACCAAAAAATAATCTGATAACCACATTCTTTCCCTATTTTGAAACTTAAAAGCCAACCAAATAAATAACAAATGAAACTGATTGGCCATTTTGGGAAATATATCCTGATGCTCAAAGGCATGTTCAGCAAACCTGAAAATGCCAAACTATACTGGAAAGAGTTTATGCACCAATGTAATGAGATTGGTATTGGTTCGCTGGGCATCGTTACCATTATTTCTATTTTTATGGGTGCGGTAAGCGCCGTGCAAACTTCATATCAATTAGTAAGCCCGGTGATTCCCAGAAGTACCATCGCACAAATTGTAAGAGATACCGTGATCCTTGAATTTGCCCCTACCCTGGTATGTATTGTGCTGGCGGGCGTTATAGGAAGTAAGATTGCCAGCGAACTGGGAAATATGCGGGTAAGCGAACAAATAGATGCATTGGAAATAATGGGGATCAATACCAAAACCTACCTCATAATGCCAAAAGTTGCTGCTGCGCTGATTACCCTTCCCCTACTGATCATCCTGGCGATGGTGCTGGGAATATGGGGTGGAAGGTTTGCCGGTTCGGCATCGGGTATTCTTGCTGCCGATACTTTTGATCGTGGGCTGATGCTGAATTTCGTTCCTTATAATGTAATGTTCGCACTAATCAAAGGATATACATTTTCATTTATCATCAGTACGGTTTCCGCTTACTTTGGATATTATGTTTCAGGTGGCGCCCTTGAAATTGGCCGAAGCGCAACCAAATCGGTTGTGGTAAGCTGTGTAATGATCCTGTTAGCTGATTATATTCTTGCTGCAATCCTCCTTTAATTGAAGCCATGATCGAATTTAAAAACATTTACAAAAGCTTTGGCGATAAGGTTGTTCTGGATGGAATAAGCCATGTAATGGAAACCGGTAAAACCAACCTGATCATTGGCAGCAGCGGAAGCGGAAAAACCGTTTTACAAAAATGCCTCGTTGGACTAATACCCCCTGATGAAGGAGAGATTTTGTACGATGGAAAGAACCTGGTAGAAATGACTGATGAGGAAAAAAAAGATTTAAGACAACAAATCGGGATGTTGTTCCAGGGATCAGCTTTATTCGACAGCATGACGGTGGAACAAAACGTAAAATTTCCGCTCGATATGTTTACCAAAGACCTTCCACAGAAAAAAATGGAAAGGGTGAACCAGGTCCTGGAACGGGTGAACCTTATCGGCAGCAATAAAAAGTTTCCATCCGAAATAAGCGGAGGAATGAAAAAAAGGGTGGCCATTGCCAGGGCAATTGTGCTGAATCCCAAATATCTTTTTTGCGATGAACCCAATTCAGGCCTTGATCCGCAAACCTCCTTACTCATCGATCAGTTGATTCATGAGATTACTGTTGAGTATAACATGACCACCATCATCAATACCCACGATATGAACAGTGTTTTGGAAATCGGTGAAAATATCCTGTACCTGGCAAAAGGCAAAAAAGAATGGTCGGGAACAAGCAGGGAAATTATTTATTCCGATAACAAAATGCTGAACGATTTCATTTTTGCATCAAAATTTATGCAGTTGGCAAAGAACCTGAGAATTGATCAGGACAGGGGAACCGGCAGCCGTTAAAGGAACAAATTGACTTATCCTCACTGAATAGTTCGGGTTTACCCCCTATCTTTGCGCCACATTTTTTCTCTTTTAAACAGCAAGAACCATGTCTGTATTGGTAAATAAAGGATCAAAAATTATCGTTCAGGGGTTTACAGGAACTGAAGGCACATTTCATGCAACACAAATGCTGGAATACGGCACAAACGTTGTTGGCGGCGTTACACCGGGTAAAGGGGGAACCCTGCATCTGGAAAAACCTGTATTCAATACGGTTGCTGATGCAGTAAAAGCAACAGGCGCTGATGTAAGCATCATTTTTGTTCCACCAGCCTTTGCCGCTGATGCCATTTTGGAAGCATCTGAATCGGGCATTGGGCTGGTTGTTTGCATCACCGAGGGAATTCCCGTTCAGGATATGGTGAAGGTTAAACATTTCCTCCAGGGCACAGGCACCCGGCTTATTGGGCCCAATTGCCCAGGTGTAATTACTGCCGATGAATGTAAGGTGGGGATCATGCCCGGCTTTATCTTCAAAAAGGGAAGAATAGGTATCGTTTCAAAATCAGGAACCTTAACTTACGAAGCTGCCGATCAGGTGGCAAAAGCAGGGCTGGGTATTTCTACTGCCATTGGAATTGGTGGCGATCCGATAATTGGCACCACTACAAAAGAAGCAGTTGAATTATTTATGAACGATAATGAAACAGACGCCATTGTTATGATTGGTGAAATTGGCGGCGGAATGGAAGCTGAAGCAGCACATTATATTAAATCAACCAAAAATAAAAAACCGGTAGTTGGATTTATTGCCGGCCAAACAGCTCCTCCCGGCCGCAGGATGGGTCATGCCGGCGCTATTGTAGGTGGGGCTGATGATACGGCTGCTGCAAAAATGAACATAATGGCCGAATGTGGCATTCATGTTGTTGCAAGCCCTGCTGATATTGGCAAAACAATAGCCGGGGCGTTAAAAAAATAAAGGGACCGGCAATGCCGATCCCCGTCTTGCAGCTTTCAACAGGTTAATTTCTATAATTCATCAGAAATTTATTCAGTTCCTCTTTTGAACTGCTGTAAGTAAGTTCCTCGTTTACCCTGTAATAATTTTCCCGGTCAACTGTTCTTTCATAAGCCAGTTTAGCTATTTCCAGTTTAGATTCATCGTAGGTAAATAATTGCATTAATTCTTTTACCTGGCTTACGGTGAAATAATTTACGCTTAATGCCTGCTTAACGACCATCAGCTTTTCACTTTCAAAACGCTGCGATTGCGCTGTGCGTTTTAAATTTGTAAAGTCGCCGGCACGCATTGATGTCATATAATTCGGCCTGCCAAATCCACCAGGCACGGGATTATAATTATTGTTGTTATTGGCCTTAATAACAAATTCATCTTTAAATACCTTGCCATTCCTGTTGATCATAAAATCTACCTGATATTGATTACGGGTATTGATTGTTGCGTTATATAATTGTCGCGATGTGTGCGAAGCAAAAATTCCTCCCTGCCCAACAATTCGGAACACATGTCTGCCAGGCCTTACCCCCGAAATATACACTTCATTGTTTTGATTGGGTTCGTACGCTTTACCATCAAGAAAAACCGTATAATCCTGGTTTCGATACCCGGTAATTGAAATGATTGAAGCATTATTATATGCACCCTGTTTTTGCCGGGCATCTTCCTGGGAAAAAGCACTAAAACAGCTAAAAAGTAACAGAAGGGTAAAAAATTGTTTCATAGCTTTAATTTTTTGTGTTAATAAACCCCTACGAGTAAAACATTTTTTCAAGGTTAAATACAAATAAGAAAAGAAAACGTTAAGGTACAAACACAAAGCAATACGGTTAACGTTCCTTTTATCAGCTGATCGAATTATTGTTCTGTCATTTCTTTCACCGAAATACCGCTTACCGGAAAACAGATTGAACAGGGAAGCCTGTATTTTCTCATCAACCCCGTTACCTGTAAACAGGCGATTCACCCTTCTATATAACGCAGGAAACAGCAATTTATTTATTACATTGCAAGTGAAAATCACCAGGATATCATTCCGCACGAATAACCATATCCTTTCAAACTCCGGCTTTTTTACATATCCCGACACCCTTCAATTTATTTTATCATCATTGATTTTCAGGCATCTTTATTCAAATGAAAATCGAAAAATATAAATGAAAACAGGATGTATAAGAAAAGTTAAAGAAAATTCAGGGAAGCAATTTTTATGCAGTTTTAGAACCTTAAACATCAATTCCCCTTTGAAAAACTTCATTTTACTTTGTAAAAATCCCTGTAGCATGTTTATAAAATTCCATTTCTTCGCCCTGATATTATTAACCTTAATTTTTCCCATTACCCTTATGGCACAAAAGTATCCTGATTATAAAAATGAATGGACATCAGTTAAAACCTTAGAAGAGAAAGGGCTTATCCAATCGGCAAGGGAAAAGGTATATGAGGTACTTAAATCCGCGGTGTCTTCCAATAATTCTCCTCAGCAGGTAAAGGCATGTATTTATTTAATGAAATACAGTTTAAAAAAGGACGAGACGCCAATTATACAAAGCTTAAAACTCATCGACAGCATTACCCTCAAATCCAAGGAACCGACCCGTTCAATGCTGCTTAGCCTGAAAGCGGATTTGCTGGTTTCCTACCTGGGCAGATATCAATATCAAATCAAATCAATTACCCAACTTGCAGAGGAAAACAGTAACGATATTGAAACCTGGTCAGCAGGTAAATTCAAAAAAGAAATTGTAACCCTGTACGAATTGTCGCTTGAGAAAAATGAAGCCTTACAATCTGCCAATATCAACAACTACCAATCGCTGCTGAGTAAAGGGGTCTTTACTGAAGGCCTTAGGCCTACCCTTTATGATTTACTTGCAAACCGGGCCATCAACAGCCTGAGCAACATTTTAAATACCGGAAACAGGCCTGCAAACGCATATAGCATTAATGATGAGGTGTTTTTTCAACCGGCAGAAAAATTCATTTCACTTCCGGTAACCGTAAAAAATCAGCCGGATATTTTAGCCACCATCATCTCCATTTATCAAAATATTCTCCGGTTTCATCTCAACAATGCCAACCCCGACGCTTTTATTGATGCCGATTTAGAAAGATTAAAATTTATCCGCCAGAATACAAATATGCTGTCTGGAGATGAATTATATGAAACTGCCCTTCTTACGCTGGAAAATAAATATACCCATACGCCGGTTTTAGCCGAAGTGATGGCCGAAAGAGCCGGTTTATATTATGCACAGGGAATGAAATACCAATTCCCAGAGAAAATTAAATACAAGAATGAGATAAAAAGGAGTTATGAACTGTGTAAAATCATTATACAAAAATATCCGGGAAGCCTGGGGGCTGCCATAGCCGGAAACCTGTTGTTAAAAATTAATGCACAATCGCTTCAAATAACAACAGAAACGGTTGTCATCCCTAATGAACCATTTAAGGCATTGATTTCATACAATAATATAGGTACGGTTTATGGCAGAATCTACAAAGTTTCCACGCAGGAAATGCGAAATATTTCGGGCAGGTATTATAATTCGGGAAATAAGTTTGAGTTTTCCAACAGAAAAATTTTCAGAGAATTAAAACAACTATTACCCGCTGAAGACGATTACCGCGAACATTATACCGAAATTGCTTTTGAGCCATTGCCGGTTGGAAGTTATATACTAATCATTTCCGCAGACTCTTCCTTTTCTTATAACAACAGCATAATGATTGCAAAACCGGTATATGTGAGCAACCTGGCAATTGTTTATGACCATGAAAAAAACATAAGTGTGGTTGAAAGGAATAGCGGTTTACCTGTACCCAATGCCCGGTTGCAATTATGGCTAAACAAATACAACAGCAAAAAAAGCGCCTACGAATGGATAAAAGAAGGTAATGAAATAATGACTGATGCCGATGGCCATGCGGAAATCTCCGAAAACAGGGATGAAAATTATTATGGCAGGTATATTGAAGTGATTACGAATAACGACCAGCTTGCTACACAGGAAAATTTTTACCTGTATTCTGAACCCGGAAACACAAAAGAACACACTTCTGCTTTCCTGTTTACCGACCGTGCCATTTACCGGCCCGGACAAAAGCTGTTTGTAAAAGGAATTTTATATACTGTTTCTGCAGATGAGAACAAAACAGTGGCAGCTTTTCAAAAAAGTAAAATAACGTTAACCGATGCAAATGGCAAAGAAGTAAAATCGATAGCGGTTACCTCAAATGAATTTGGATCCTATACAGCAGAATTTAACATCCCGGCATCAGGTTTAACCGGAACATTTACCCTTACTGATGAATATACAAAAAGCAGCAGGGTAATATCTGTTGAAGAATACAAACGGCCAAAATTTAAGGTAAGCCTCGAAAAACCAAATGATAATTTTCGTGTGGGCGATACCGTTAAAATAAAAGGATCAGCTATGGCCTATGCGGGAAACAGCATTTCAGGAGCCAGCCTTACATACCATATAACCCGGCAGCCGCGCTTTCCCAGGTGGTGGTATGCTTACCGCGGGTATCAGCCGGCATCCTCAGGTGCGGAAATTAGCAGTGGTGAGGCGGAAACAGATGAATCCGGAAACTTTCTGATCAGCTTTAACGCCATTCCCGACGAAAGCATTGAAAGATCATCACAACCGAAATTCGATTACCTGGTAACGGTAGATGTTACCGATCTAAATGGTGAAACCCGCTCATCATCCATCTCCATCACCGCCGCATACCAGTCGATGGAACTGAGTATTGAATCGCCGGAAAAGATCATTTCCGACAGTTTGAATTCCATTAAAATATACAGCCTTAACCTCGGAGGCGCAAGTGTGCCTGCAACCATTACCACCCAACTGTTGTATTTAAAAGATCCTCATAAAATTTTTAAAGAACGGTACTGGAAACTACCGGATGTATTTTCCATAACCAGAGAAGAACACGACCGAAAATTTCCGAACGACCCCTATTATAATGAAGACCAGATGATGAACTGGGACATTCGGCAAAAGATGCTGGAAAGAACCGATACCACTACCGCTTCCGGAAAATACACCCTGGGTTTCAGCCAGCTTCCCACGGGATGGTATAAGCTGATTGCCACTGCAAAAGATGTTTCGGGCGACACCATCAGAGCGGAAAAAATTCTGATGATTACCGATGGCAACGGAAATTTTTCGGGAACCGTTCCCCCTTTATCTATTTCTTCCACCAACCAAAGTATGCAACCGGGGGAAAAGAATGTGATAACCATGACTACCGGCTTTGAAAAGGCCTTTACCATTGCCGTTAAAACCGGCAAAAACAACAATGAGATCAGCTATCCAAAAATTACGGAAACAAAGCCTTTTTCATTTTCCGTTCGTGCAGATTCGGCCGACCTGGGCGGAATCGGATTTTCACTTACAACGGTAAAGCATAACCGGTTTTATAGTACAACCAAATTAATTGATGTGCCCTACACAGGGAAAGAGTTAGAGGTGAGTTATGAAAGTTTTCGGGATAAACTGGAGCCCGGTTCTAAAGAAACATGGACGGTTCATGTGCAGGCGAAGAAAAATGAACACCGGATAAAAGAGGTACTTGCCAATATGTATGATGCATCTCTCGATCAGATAACCAACCACAACTGGCCCGCCATAAAAAGCCTTTGGCCAAATAGCCCGTTTGCAAAAACATTCACAGCGCTTTCATTTGAGGAAAGCAATGGAAACAACATTTCCTATCCCAAACAAAAGGGATATGTAAATGCTGATAAAATTTATCCTGATTATCGTAATGATATTTGGTTGTCATTTCGTAAAAGTAGCCTGGACTATTACCTGATGAGCCCAACGGAGTCAGATATGTTAATGAGTGGCAGCGCTCCGGGTATAATGATTCGTGGAAGAAATAGTCTTGACGAAGTGGTGGTAACCGGATATAGTAAAGATGCAGCATCACCTCAAAAGGAAATGGAGGGTGATATAAATTCAGCAACTGAAAATAAAACACTGGATGGCCAGGTGCCCGTCAGAAGCAATTTTAATGAAACTGCCTTCTTTTATCCGCAATTGAAAACAGATGCAAATGGCAATATTTCATATAGCTTCACCATACCCGAAGCGTTAACCCAATGGAAATTAATGACGCTCGCACACACGCCTGATCTGGCATCGGGTTACGATGAGCGTTTTGTGGTTACCCAGAAAAAACTGATGGTTCAACCCAATCTCTCAAGGTTTGTTCGCGAAGGCGACAGGATGGAGATTCCTGCAAAAATCAGCAACCTGTCCGATAAAGAAATATCCGGAACAGCAAACCTCCAATTATTTGACCTGGCTACTGGCAACCCTGTGGATGGATTATTCCAGAATCAATTTCCGGATCAGTATTTTAGTGTGGAACCGGGGAAATCGATGTTGATTAAATTCCCGATTGCCATCCCCAATAATTTCAATTCTGCACTTAAATGGCAAATCAAAGCCGTTGCTGCAGATAAAAGTTTTGCCGATGGCGAAACCGATGCGATTCCCGTACTATCGAACAGGGTGTTGGTTACCGAAACTTTACCCATGTACAGTTCAGTGCCGGGTAAAAAAGATTACCGTTTCGAAAAGCTTATAAATTCGCAGAACAACAGCAGCTTATCTAACTACGGTTTTACCCTTGAATACAGTTCAAACCCTGCATGGTATGCTGTTCAGGCATTACCCTACCTGATGGAATTTCCCTACGAATGTGCAGAACAAACCTTCAACCGATTCTATGCAAACAGTATCGCAGCAGGCATCATCAATAAGTATCCAAAAATCAAATCGATATTTGAACAATGGAAAACTAAAGATACCAGCGCTTTATTAAGCAACCTCGAAAAAAACCAGGAGTTAAAAACTGCATTGCTGGAAGAAACTCCCTGGGTAATGGAAGCAAAAAACGAAGGAGAAAGGAAACAGCAGATTGCCACATTGTTCAACCTGGAAAAACTAAGCGCAGAACAAGCCAAAGCGTTGAAAAAGGTTATTGATGCACAGCAGGAAAATGGAGGGTTTAGCTGGTTCAACGGAGGAGAACCCAACAGGTATATGTCGCAGTACATCCTTACCGGCATCGGTCATTTAAAAAAACTTGCGGTGATGGATGGGGTAAAATCGGACGAGATCGATAAAATGATTGAGCGCGGATTAAATTATGCCGACAGAGAAATAAACAAAGAGTACCAGGAGCTGGTTAGGACCAAACAAAACCTGAAAGACGATCATTTAAGCTATCTGGCCATTCAATATTTGTACCTGCGCTCGTTCTTCCCTGATTCAGATACCCGGGAAGGAGCACAAACAGCAGTGGAATATTACACCGAACAGGCAAAAAAGAACTGGTTAAAACAATCCAAATATATGCAGGCAATGATTGCACTGGCGCTGAACAGGAAGGGCGATCATGCAACAGCAAACGGAATTATAAAATCGCTCAAAGAAAATGCACTTTCCAGTGAAGAAATGGGAATGTACTGGGCAGCGTTTAACCATGCTGGTTATTACTGGTACCAGGCACCCATTGAAAGCCAGGCCATGATGATAGAAGCGTTTTCAGAAATTGAAAACAACCAGCCCACCATTAACGCACTTAAAACCTGGCTGCTTCGCCAAAAGCAAACCCAGAACTGGGGTACCACCAAAGCCACAGCAGAAGCCTGCTATGCGTTGCTGATTGGCGGCAACGACTGGCTGGCCAATACAAAAACCGTTACCATCAGCTTAAACGGAAATCCGGTAAATATGCCTGCACCGGAAGCCGGCACCGGGTATCAAAAGAAAACTTTTGCTGCCGGTGAAATAACTCCATCAATGGGAAAAATTAGTGTTGATGTACCAGAGCAGGGTAAAAACGGCAGTGCCGTAACCTGGGGCGCAGCCTACTGGCAATATTTTGAAAACCAGGATAAGGTTTCGGAGGCAGCGGCTGGAATTTCCATCACAAAAAAAATACTGGTAGAAAAAAATTCGGATAAAGGCCCGGTACTTATTGAACTGAAGGAAGGCGAAGCATATCACATTGGAGATAAAGTAAAAATCAGGCTGGTGATAACTTCCGATCGTAATCTTGAATTTGTTCATTTAAAAGACAGCAGGCCGGCAGCACTTGAACCCGGAAATATACTGAGCGGTTACCAATGGCAAAACGGTTTGGGATATTACCAAAGCACCCGCGATGCAAGCTCCAACTTCTTTTTCCAGTGGTTGCCAAAGGGCACTTATGTTTTTGAATACCCCGCATTTGTATCCCAATCCGGCGATTTTAGCAGTGGGATTGCCACATTGCAATGTATGTATGCCCCCGAATTTAGCGGGCACAGCAGCGGGCAGCGAATTGAAGTGGATAACTAATCTTTAGCCACCCGAACTGGCTTATATTTGCATCCCTGTTGGGTTGTGGCGCTGCCATACCAACAGGGATTTTTCACGTTAACAGGTAAAATTATGTTCAGAACGGCCACCTGCGGCGAACTCCGGATCCAGGATATCAATAAAACCGTAACCCTTGCGGGATGGGTACAAACAATCAGAAAATTCGGCAGCATCAGTTTTGTTGATCTGCGCGACCGGTATGGCATCACCCAATTGCTGTTTTCAGAATCACTGAATCAACAACTTGATGAAAACCCACTTGGCCGGGAGTATGTATTACAGGTAACCGGTACCGTTAGTGAACGTTCAAATAAAAACAGCCATATCCCTACCGGAGATATTGAAATTGTTGTAGATGCCTTCAACATTCTGAATAAATCGAACACCCCGCCTTTTACCATACAGGATGATACCGACGGGGGCGATGACCTCAGGATGAAATACCGCTTTCTCGATCTGCGCAGGCCTGTGATTAAAAACAACCTCGAACTGCGCTATGCAGTGGGAAGAAGCGCCAGGAATTACCTGCACGAAAACGGATTCATGGATATAGAAACACCTTTCCTCATAAAATCTACGCCTGAAGGGGCAAGAGATTTTGTAGTGCCCAGCCGAATGAACGCCGGCCAGTTTTATGCGCTTCCCCAATCGCCGCAAACTTTTAAGCAACTGCTGATGGTAAGCGGTTACGACCGGTATTACCAGATTGTAAAATGTTTCAGAGATGAAGACCTTAGGGCCGACCGCCAGCCGGAGTTTACCCAGATCGACTGTGAAATGGCGTTTGTGGAGCAGGAGGATATTTTAAACATGTTTGAAGGAATGGTTAAGCGGATATTTAAAGATGTGAAAAACATCGATTATTCCGAAAAAGTTGAGCGAATGAGCTGGGAAGAAGCCATGTGGCAATATGGAAACGACAAGCCCGATATCCGGTTTAACATGAAACTGGCCACCCTGAAAAAGCCGGATACCGTTTTTCACAAAAAAAAGGATAACCGCCACCTGATCAACGGCGCCGATTTCAGGGTATTTGATGAGGCGGAATCGGTTATTGCCATTCCGATACCCGGGTGCAGTGAATATACCCGAAAACAAACAGATGAACTAACGGAATGGGTTAAACGCCCGCAAATTGGCATGAAGGGGCTTGTGTTCATTAAGTGCAACAACGATGGAACCTTTAAAAGCAGTGTAGATAAGTTTTACCCGGAAGATAAGCTTAAACAGATTGCAGAAACTTCCGGAGCCAAAGCCGGAGACCTGCTGCTGATCGTAGCCGGGCCCGAAGAAAGAACCCGGAAAGCTGCAAGTGAATTAAGGCTGTATATGGCGGAAAGGCTGGGGTTGCGGGATCCGGGTACATTCAAACTGTTATGGGTACTCGATTTCCCGTTGTTTGAATATGCTGAAGAGGAGAACCGTTGGGTTGCACGCCATCATCCGTTTACCGCCCCAAAACCGGAACAGATAGCATTAATGATTGGCAACAATCCAAAAATTGATGATCCGTTGAATTACCTGGCGCATCCTTATGCATCCATTTTGGCTAATGCGTACGATCTCACCTTAAATGGAAATGAAGTTGGCGGAGGCTCAATCCGGATTTACCAGCGCGAGCTCCAGGAAAAAATGTTTGAAGCCCTGGGGATGGATAAACAGGAACAACAGCACAAATTCGGATTCCTGCTGGGCGCTTTTGAATATGGCGCACCGCCGCACGGCGGCATCGCCTTTGGGTTCGACAGGCTTTGCGCCATAATCGGTGGCAGCGAAGGCATCCGGGATTTTATCGCCTTTCCAAAAAACAACAGCGGAAGAGATGTGATGATTGATGCACCCGGAACCATCGACCAGAAGCAATTAGATGAGCTTCAAATTAAGTTAACAGGTTCATCATCGTAGGATGTAACGAGAGAGAATTATTAGTACCAAAACATTTTGCGTTTCCCCGAAAGGATCAATATGTTAAATTAAGCAAGGTGTTTATCTACAAAATTGTTATCGCTGGTTTGGATCATGAGTAATTGATGTTAGCGCCGTTTCACATTTAATAAATATTTGCCTGTCCGTTGAACCAGGACAACATTTCTCTTCAAAATACTTTGGATCATTATATGACTTTTCGATGATTGTAGTAGGGGTCATAATGCCTAATACATAATAAGGTTTACTGCCATTTCCGCAAACAGGCTTTCCTTCATACGCACACCCGTCATTTATAGAGGCAATAGAACAAAAATTCTGGTTTCTAAAGAAATTTAAGATTGAATCTCCAACATCTTTGCAAACGGGAGTGGTTTCAAAAATTATTGGTGATGGGCCGCCAATAATTTGATAATTATGTTTATACCTGTAAACAATTTTAGACCATTTATTTTTTGATTTTCCCAACAAATAATATTGATCCCGAATATCATTTTTTCCAATCCGGGTAGAATAAATCAATACATCATAAGTTGTTTGCAATTGGGAAATTATGCTGTCGGTCGATTGAAATGACCTTACCTGAGAAGCACATATCACTTCACCCGCATTTTGCCCTTTTGCAGAAATACATATCCATAAACCAAATAAAAGAGCGAAGGAGTGGATTAATGTTATTCGCATAATTTATGTAATTGAAGTACATTAAACAAACAGCTTTAAAAAGATTTATTGAATACCATTTCAAACTTCTCCTAAGTTAAACCATTAATCAGAAAATTATAGATTTATAAAGGAATAATCAAACTCATAATCAGCAATAATCCTTTTCAAAAAATAACCCGCTGCAAAAGGGTAAATTGCAGTATGAAAAAACTGCCGTTGTTTTTGTTGTTTTTTTTCCTGGCTAATCACGCATTTCCCCAACTGGCATTTAAAAGCACAAAAAAAGAAAACCGTGAAAAGCTGTTTCGCAATATGGTACGCAACAGCATTAACGGTAACCTTTCAAAACCCCTGAACGATTCTACTGAAGAATACTGGCAGGATGCTTTTTGGGCAATGCTGGTTACCCAATACAAATCCCCCTGGATTAACAACAAAATTCACGAAGCATTTACCGGCCTGCAAATCAGGAGCATTGAATTTAAGCGATCCCTTTTGGAGATGGCCTGTGCCTTATACCCCGAACAATTTACCAATGAAATAAAAACCCTGCAGGAAAGTGATACCAGTATATTGATTTTTGCAATGACGGAGATATACCTGGCAAATCTTCCCAATGCAGAAAATTCAACTTTACTTCCTCAACTGAAAGAAAAAATAATCTCATATCCAAACAATAACTTATTACAGCACCTGAATGAGTATATCAGTAAAGAACCTGTTTTTCCAAATGCCTCCGAACTCACCTTACTCTTTGGGAGAAATTTTTTGCCCGGAAAAGAATTGCTGATCAGCATACAGCGACACAACCGCAACCAACCGGGGTTAATGGTATTCCGGAAAGCAGATGGAAAATTTGTAACCGATTCCAATGGAATTGTTGTTCATTACCCTCAACTTGCCAGGAGCCTCACCAACCTCCCCTGGTTTTTCAGAAACGGAAACACTCCACAGGGTCTTTACCGGATGGCGGGCTTTGATGTATCCGGGTCTTCGTTTATTGGCCCTACCCCAAACCTGCAAATGCGAATGCCTTTTGAGATATGGCCATCACAATTTATTTCATCGGAAGCTACCGACAGCACCTGGAGCATCGAAAAATATAACCGGCTAATTCCGCGTGAACTGAAAACTTTATCCGCATTATATCAAAGTTATTTTGCGGGTGCGCTGGGGAGAACCGAAATTATTGCACATGGCACAACGGTAGATCCGGAATTTTATAAATCCACTCCATTTTATCCTTTAACCCCTACCCAGGGCTGCCTCACTGCCAAAGAAATCTGGGATGAGAACACCGGCATCCTGAAAGAAAGCGACCAGCGAAAAATGGTGGATGCCCTGCTGATTGCCGGAGGCGCTAAAGGATTTGTACTGGTGATTGAAATAGATGACCAGCAAAGACCTGTGGAGCTTTCAGACCTACTTCCTTATATAGAATGATCCTGTATTTAAGATTTTTAAAGTCTTAATTGAATTTATTTGCCCGCTCCGTCCGACCTTTATGCTACAAAATTTACCATGGCTGGAATTCCATTAGCAGAGCGGATGCGTCCAAAAACACTGGATGAATTAATCGGGCAGGAGCACCTCACGGGAAAGGAAAGCATTCTCAGAAAAGCCATCATGCAGGGAAAAATCCCTTCCATGATTCTCTGGGGGCCTCCGGGAGTTGGGAAAACAACCATCGCCAACATCATTGCAAACATGGTAGATGCGCCTTTTTATACCCTAAGCGCCATTTCTTCGGGAGTAAAAGACATTCGGGAAGTGATTGAACTTTCCGCCAAAAAACCGGGAAGCATTTTATTCATCGATGAAATTCACCGTTTCAATAAAGGCCAGCAGGATGCCCTGCTTGGAGCGGTAGAAAAAGGCATCATCACGCTTATAGGTGCAACCACCGAAAATCCTTCGTTTGAAGTAAACGCCGCCCTGCTCAGCAGGTGCCAGGTTTATATCCTGAAAGCTTTAGCCAACAAAGACCTTATCAATTTGCTTAATGAGGTTATTAAAAAAGATGCGTTTCTGCAGGCACAACAAATCGATTTACAGGAAACAGAAGCCCTAATCAATATTTCGGGAGGAGATGCACGAAAATTACTTAACCTGTTTGAATTGGTTACCGGCACATTGGGTAAGGGAGCGGTGATTACCAACGAGCAGGTAATGAAAATTGCCCAGCAAAAAGTTGCGCTTTACGATAAGGGAGGAGAGCAGCATTACGACATCATTTCAGCATTTATCAAAAGCATGAGGGGCAGCGACCCTAACGGTGCCGTGTACTGGCTGGCCAGGATGATAGAAGGCGGAGAAGACGTAAAATTTATTGCCCGACGCATGTTGATATTTGCCAGCGAGGATATTGGAAATGCAAATCCCAATGCCCTGTTATTAGCAAATAATTGCTTTCAGGCAGTGAATGTGATTGGCAATCCCGAATCCAGGATCATACTTTCTCAATGCGCTATTTACTTAGCTACATCTGTAAAAAGCAATGCCTCCTACTTAGCTATAGGTGAGGCCCAGGCATCAGTGAGTAAATTCGGCGACCTTGCGGTTCCTTTACATTTAAGGAATGCACCTACCAGGCTGATGAAAGATTTAAACTACGGAAAAGATTATCGCTATGCCCATGATTTCGAAAACAATTTTGTAACGCAGGAATTTCTTCCGAAAGAAATTTCAGGGAAAACATTTTATACGCCGCAAAAAAATAACCGGGAAGAAGAGATCCGGCGATTCCTGAAAACCAGGTGGAAAGATAAATATGGATATTGATGACCGAATTTAAACTTTATGAATTTGAGGAATTAACCACCGGTATGCTATATGATATTATGGCATTACGCGCCGAAGTTTTTGTAATGGAACAGCATTGTATATATCTTGACCCCGACGGAATTGATAAATCTGCCTTACACTTATGTTGTTTTGATAACCATATTTTGGTTGCTTATGCAAGAATCATCCCGCCCGGAATCGTATATAGGGAAGCAAGTATAGGAAGAGTACTTAGTAGATTTTCGAACCGTAGATCCGGTTTAGGAAAAGCCCTCATGGCAGAAGCCATCCGGATTTGCTTTTCAACATTCAAACAATCAGATATTAAAATAGGCGCCCAGCTTTACCTGCAAAAATTTTATGAATCGCTGGGTTTTAAAAAAGTAAGCGACACCTACCTCGAGGATAACATCCCACACATTACCATGCTGCTTACAAAATAATAACCGCGCTTACAATAATCGGCAACCCCTTCCGTTTTATTATGGAATTTCCGTGCATTACGGGAATTATTTATATCCATATCCGTAGAAAGACAAAACTGGTTGCTAATGAAAAAACACTACAAAGCTGCGCGTAAAGCGCTGCTGCTCATTGCGGCTGCTTTTTTCTTCAACATAAAAACAGATGCACAACATCTGAGTTTTGGCGGCGAAAAGGCATACGTTGAGGCAGGAATAAATTTTGGCCCTACTTTTTTTCTGGGGGACCTCGGAGGGAATGCCGGCTATGGCACCTACTGGCTAAAAGATGTAAACCTTGAGCTAACTAAAATGATGAAGGGAGCTTTTGTTTCGGTTTACCCAAACTCCTGGATGGGCATCAGGCTTGCAGGCCAGATAACCTACGTTTCCGGAGAAGATAATATCATCAATACCGACGGCATCAATGAATTGTGGAGGAAACAGCGAAACCTCGATTTTAAAAGCAGGATTTACGAAGGATACACAGCCATAGAATTATTTCCGGTATCTTTTTTCCATACCAGCGACATCGACTATTCACCTACTTTTAAACCTTACGGATTTATAGGAGTAGGCGTATTTCATTTTGATCCCGAAGGATCGCTCACCGATGCAAACGGAAACAAAACCTGGTACAGGCTAAAACCGTTAAGCACAGAAGGCGAGGGATTTCCTGAATATCCCGATAAAAAGCCTTACAGCCTTACGCAGATCAACATCCCAATGGGTTTTGGCATGAAGGTAAAAGTTACTGAACGCATTAATCTTTCCCCGGAATTATTGTACAGAAAAACATTTACTGATTATATTGACGATGTAAGCACTACTTATATTGATCCAAATTATTTTGATGCTCACCTCAGCCCCGAAGATGCAGTTATTGCAAGAGCCATTAGTGATAAAACATTCGGCATAGTAACGCCGGGGGTTAACCGCTATGCTCCCGGAACCATGCGGGGAAATTCTAAAAATAACGACGCCTATTTTTCCATTGTGCTAAAATTAGGAATACGCCTTGGTGATTTAGATGGTTATGGCGATCGCAGATCCGACAGAAGGGCAAAGAAACAAACCCGGTGTCCTTTCTTTTATTAAATGCCGTCATCCGTACAGACGTGCAGTTTACACATCCTGCATCATCCGTACAATTATTTACGGCCCGTTTTAAGCTCTTCCATCAGATATTTAGAAGTGAATCCCCTTTTCTCTGTTTTCATACCTTCAGGTGTTCCTTCATATAAAATTTCTCCTCCACCCGATCCTCCTTCGGGGCCAATATCAATAATGTGATCGGCAACCTTAATTACATCCATGTTGTGCTCTATCACCAGTACGGTATTTCCCCTGTCGGTTAATTTGGCCAACACATCCAGCAAATGCTGAATATCCTGAAAATGCAATCCGGTAGTAGGTTCATCAAGAATATAAAAGGTTTTTCCGGTATCCCGTTTGCTTAGTTCTGTTGCCAGTTTTACCCTTTGCGCTTCTCCCCCGCTAAGGGTTACCGCACTCTGCCCAAGGGTTATATACCCAAGCCCCACTTCCTGCAATACTTTAATTTTCCTGTAAATAGATGGAACCGGCTGAAAAAACTCCACGGCTTCATCAACGGTCATATTCAACACATCACTAATCGATTTCCCTTTGTAATGAATTTCCAGCGTTTCACGATTATACCTTTTTCCATTACATTTTTCGCAGGGTATATGCACATCAGGAAGAAAATTCATTTCAATAACCCGCATACCTGCGCCTTCGCAAACATCGCAACGGCCACTTTTCACATTAAACGAAAAGCGCCCTGGATTATACCCCCTGATTTTTGCTTCGGGCACTGCAGCAAACAATGTGCGGATATCAGTGAAAAAACCGCAGTAAGTTGCCGGATTGCTGCGTGGCGTACGGCCAATGGGACTTTGATCGATCTCAATCACTTTATCGATGTGTTCTAGCCCTTTAATCGATTTATATTTAAGCGGCTCAGGTTTTGAATGATAGCAGTGCCGGCTTAAAAGGGGATATAAAGTTTCATTTATCAATGTTGATTTACCGCTTCCGCTAACACCTGTTACCAGGATAAGTTTTCCCAGCGGAAACTTCACATTTAAATTTTTCAGATTGTTACCTGCAGCGCCTGTTAGTTCAATAAACTTACCATTGCCCTTTCTCCTTTCTTTAGGAACAGGAATGAATTTTTTCCCGGTTAGGTATTGAGCAGTTTCCGAATTTGATTTCAGCACAGCAGCCGGCGTGCCTTCGAACACAATTTTTCCTCCCAGCCTGCCTGCACGCGGGCCAATATCAATAAGATAATCGGCAGCAAGCATGATGTCTTTATCGTGCTCAACAACCAAAATAGAATTTCCAATATCGCGAAGATTTTGCAGTGCATGGATCAGCCGGTGATTATCGCGCTGGTGTAAACCTATGCTGGGCTCATCCAACACGTAAGTAATGCCCTGCAATTGCGAACCTATTTGCGTAGCCAGCCTTATCCGCTGATACTCGCCACCACTAAGGCTTCTGGAGGGCCGGTTAAGCGTTAGATAAGTAAGCCCCACATTCAGCATAAACTGAAGCCGCTCACGAATTTCCTTCAACACATCCCGTGCAATGGTATTTTGTTTATTACTGAGCCGTTCTTCAATATTTGAGAACCATTCGGCTAATTTATCCAGGTCCATCTCACTCAGCTCTGCAATGTTTTTCCCGTTTATTTTGAACCAAAGGCTTTCCTTTCGCAGCCTGGTTCCGTGGCAGGCATCGCATGGCCTGAGTTGCAGGTATTGTTCTGCCCAATCTCTTATGCCTTCCGAAGAATTTGAAGATGAAAACCAGCGCTTCAACATATTAACCACACCTTCAAAATCAGCATCATAAAAATTTTGACGGTTATCTTCTTCCTCATTAACATCGAGTGCAACCGCTTCACCAATGCGCTCTGCGTTCCCAAAAAGCAGCAGGCTCATAGCTTTTTCCGGAAGATTATTTATGGGTTTATCGAGGCTGAATTTATGTTTCTTCGCAAGCTGCTGAACCTTTTTAAACATATAAGCCTCCCTTTCTTCTCCGAGAGGAGCAATACCGCCATCGCTGATGCTTTTTGAAGGATCGGGAATAACCGCATCCATATTTACCTGGTAAATGGTACCTAACCCTTTGCAAACCGGGCAGGCGCCATAAGGCGAGTTGAAAGAAAACGCATTGGGAGAAGGCTCTTCATAACTGATCCCGGTTTCAAGACACATCAACTGGCGGCTGTACTGGCTTATCTTTTTTTCATCGTTTACCAAAATGAACAACAATCCGTTTCCCAGCGATAACGTTTTTTGAACCGTTTGGCTTAAACGAACCCGCATATCGTCTGTAACCGGCAATCGGTCAACCACTACTTCAATATCATGAATCTTATACCTGTCAACCTGCATTCTTGGCGTGAGGTCCTGCACTTCTCCATCAACCCTCACTTTTATGAAACCTTTTTTTCTGATGTCTTCAAACAATTCGCGATAATGCCCTTTTCTCCCCCTGATTAATGGGGCAAGGATGGAAATTTTTTTCCCTTTGAATTTTTTAAATACCGAATCCACAATTTCTTCCTCACTAAATTTCACCATCTTTTTCCCGGTATTAAAACTATAGGCATCGCCGGCTCTTGCAAACAACAGCCTTAAAAAATCATATATTTCCGTAATGGTACCTACCGTACTGCGTGGGTTCTTATTGGTTGTTTTTTGTTCGATGGAAATAACCGGCGAAAGCCCTGAAATACGATCCACATCGGGCCTTTCCATATCGCCAACAAATTGCCGGGCATAGGCCGAAAAACTTTCCATATACCTGCGCTGGCCTTCATTGTATATGGTATCGAAGGCAAGCGATGATTTCCCCGAACCGCTAACGCCGGTAAATACAACCAGCTTATTGGCAGGAATACGGATATCAATATTTTTGAGATTATGTTCCCGCGCCCCGTAAACTTCAATTTCCGAACCCGGAGGCGCATCCATTTTAACTTTTGCCATTTGAACTCCTTATGGCAAAGATACAACCAATAGAAAAGGTTCATGATATGCGCTGGTGAATTGTGCCTTCTTTTCTTATTTTTGAATGAAATAACAAAATATGTTTGGAAACTTCTTTGGCAGCCCCGAAGAAAAAGATCAGTTGTTTACCCATAATGTTTTTATGACGGCGGAAGGAAAAAAGCTGGCTTGCCTTAAGCTGGCCAGGGAAGATGAATCCTGTATTTTCATTGCCTGGTTCAGGGATACCGCTCAGCAATTTAAAATGTATTTTAAGGAGAATGGCATTGATGACAACCGGGTTATTTTATCGGGCCAGGTAAATACCCAATATGTAAAATTGCACAAGCCGGTTTTTCTGGAACATTATCCATTAAACGACAGGGAAAATACATTGGTGAAAAGCTGGGGTATAATGAATATCCCGGTTTACAGTTCGATGGATGAGCCGCTATTTAAACACCTGGGCGCCGAAAAAATGATCCCTATGATGAAATTAATGGGGATGAAAGAATCGGAAGCCATCCGGCATCCAATGGTAAGCAAATCCATCATTAAAGGGCAGAAAAGCATTGCAGAGAAAGTTGAGGTTGATCTTGATGCCACTTCACAATCGGAATGGATGAATAAGAACCTCTTACATAAAGATCAATAATACCAACGGATTCCTGTTATTCATTGCCGCGCTGAATTCGCAAATTCATAGAAGCGAAATATTATTTATTCTCACAGATCAAAAAACATCCGTGTATCTGAGCCATCTGTGAGTTACTATTTTTTCTCTCACAGAATATACGCATTGGTTAAATTTGATATAGAGAAAAATAAACATCCCGATTTTTTTAAAGAATAAAACAACAATAAAAGAGTTTTCATAAAGTGAGAATTATCCTCCTGATATTTTTTCTTTTTTCATCTGGTTGTGCACTTTCGCAACATCATTACCGTTTCCTGCAATTCAATGCTGATAACGGGCTTTCTCAAAATAGTGTACATGCAATTTTCCGAGACCGGGACGGCCTTATGTGGATAGGAACACAAGACGGCCTGAACAGCTTTGACGGGAAAAATTTCACCATTTATAAGCCACGGATAAATGACAGTAGCAGCATCAGTGATCAGTTTATTCTGAGTATAATCGAAGACAGCAATGGCTTTTTGTGGGTAGGCACAAGGCATGGCCTCAATAAATTAGATAAACGCACCGGTAAATTCAGGCGCTTTTTTGTTTCGGAAAATGAGCAAACGGTTTTTCAGTCAACCTATGAATCAATATACCAGGGAGAAAAGAACAGATTAATATTTCTTCAAAATAAGCGTCTTTACTGTATTGATGTAACTACAGGAAAAATAGAGTCTCTCATGCAGAAAGGGCTTACCGGCTATGTATTTGTTGACAGAGACCTTGCACTTTGGAATTTTAACGCAGAGAAAGGGGTTTTTAAAATAAAAAGCAACCCTTCCTCAACACCTGAAAAAGTATCAGGTTCATTCCCGGAATTTTCACCATACATATTTGGTATTGGCAAAAATTATTTCGCATTTGTAAGCTGGGATAAAAAAATTGTAGTTTATGATAAAACAAAATTGCAATGGCTGCCTGCCCTTGAATTAGCTGATCAAATTAACTGCCTTTATTTTAATGACAATGATATTCTTTTTGCAGGAACACAAAGGGGTATCGATGTTATAAAAGAAAACAAGGTAATACAGCATATAGAGCATGATCCGTTGCAGGAAGGCAGCCTGCCGCCGGGGCCGGTACTTTCTATTTACGAAGACAAAGACCATAATCTGTGGGCTGGTACGGTTTCATCGGGATTTGTACTGCACGGACAAAATTTTGGCAATACAGAAATTATAAAGGCAAGCGATCAAAACAAAGCTGTTCACAATGTGGCAGAAGATAATAACTATATATGGATGGGCAATGCAACCGGCCTTTACAGGTACGATAAAAATAATAGTGCCGTATTATCCATCCCGATTTTTTCCGGCAAAAACATTACCGCACTGGCATCGGATATCAATGGTAACTTATGGGCAGGCGTAAATGAAGAAGGGCTGTGGAATATCGATAAAACAGGAAGGTTGCTCAAAAAATTCACTATAAAAAATTCTCCGCTTGCCACTATGCAAATACAATACCTTGTATCAAACCGGGATGGCAATCTGCACATATCCGGCAAAAGAGGTTTTTATTGTTATAATATTTTTAACGGCAAGTGGAAAGCTATTACAAACCCCGGCCTTCCATCAAAAATTATAAGTAATTATATCCTGCATTCATACACAGATTCCGAAAAGAACATTTGGCTAAGTTCCAATAATGGAGTGATTGTGTACGACAATGACTTTAACTTCAAAAAAATTATCGCCAGCTATGCCGACAGCACTCCCATTAAGCGTACGCTTATTACCTGCATTACGCAGGACAATCCCGGAAATTTTTGGATAGGTACGGTTAGCAAAGGAGTTTATAAATTAGATAAGTTGGGGGCACTCAAAAATTTTAATACAGGCAGCGGGTTGGCAAGCGATGTTATTACTTCATTAACCACAGACAATAAAGGAAGGATATGGGCAGCTACCAGCGATGGGTTATATGTGTATGATACCGGCTTTCACCAGTTTTTCAGACTTACCCCGTTTGACGGCGTACCACAGGCAGCATTTTCAAATGGGAGCATATATAAGAGCATCTCCGGCAAAATTTATTTAGGCTCTTCGGCAGGACTTTTAATTTTCAATGCCAACAGCATCAAATTAAGTAACAGGAATATTACCGCAAAAATTACAGACATTAAGGTAAACGGCACAAGTACACCCCGCCTGCAAAGCCCTTTCAATATAAACGCATATAATAAAACCATCAGTTTCCAGTTTGGCACATCAGAGGCATTTCAATTTGGAAATATTATTTATCAGTACAAATTAGATGGTGTAGATAAAGAATGGCAAACGTTGCCTGCCGGAAGCAACAGCATCAGCTATAATAACCTGCCATATAAAAGATTAACCATGCAGCTCAGGGCGGCACAATCATTTATTGCGATGGAAAAAGCCCCCATAACCCATTTCACCATTAACAGCACAGCGCCCTTCTGGAAAACTGAATGGTTCATTGCCTTATCGTTAATAGCCGTAACAGGGCTGGCTTTGTATGTTTTACAACAGTATAATAACCGTAAATATGAAAAACAACGTCAGCAGATAAAAGAACAGGAACAATTACAAAACGAAAGAGAACGCATAGCACAAGACCTTCATGATAACATCGGCGCTTATGCTGCTGCGCTTATCACCGGCCTGGGGCGCATGGAAGATGAAACCGGAGAAGCGGCAAATAACATTACCGACCTTAAAGACCATGCATCATCCATATTGCTAAACCTTCGGGAAACCATTTGGGTGCTTCACCAACCATCATTAACGGTACAGGCTTTTGCAGAAAGATTTAAAAACTATGTTTTCAAAATTTCAAAACAATATCCCGATATTGACATTGGCATTACAGAAGAGATACAGGTAAACAAAGAATTATCTCCACGCATTGCATTAAACGTTTTCAGGATACTACAGGAAGCCCTTCAAAATGTGTTTAAACACGCAGCAGCATCTAAAGCTGATATCGGATTTTTCTCCAATGAAAAACTGATATTTTATGTTAAAGACAATGGAAAGGGCATTACACAAAAAGCGAAAAACGATTCTTACGGGCTTAAAAATATGCAGGCAAGGGCCAGCGATATCGGATTCAGTTTTCATATTGATACATCGCCCGGAAACGGAACAGGCATTGAGCTGATACAAAATACTGCAAATGCAGCAGTGGCAGTATCGGGTTGATATTTAATTTTAAGTTGATGAAAAAAATTGGCATTGTGGACGACAATATGGTGAACCGGAAAACCCTCCGGCGCAATATTGATGCACATTTTGAAATTGTACTGGAGGCGGTAAACGGGGAAGATTTTTTGGAAAAAATGAAAAATATTCCCGGAGAAAAATTACCGCAATTGGTATTGATGGATATTGATATGCCGGTTATGAACGGAATAGAGGCGATTGCCATTGGCACATTAAAATATCCTGATGTAAAATTTCTGGTACTCACCATTTTTGATGATGATGAAAAGATATTTGAAGCCATACAGGCGGGTGCAAGCGGTTATTTGCTAAAAGAAGAAGGACCAAAATTTCTTTGCGAAGCCATTAATACCGCCATTGAATACAATGGTGTACCCATGAGCCCTGCCATTGCCAGGAAAACATTAGAATGGATGAAAACGGCACCCAAACCGGCCAATGCCAGCAAACCAATAGCGGATGATGCCGTATTAAGCGAAAGGGAAATTGAAATTCTGCGCTTAATTGTAAAAGGATTAGATTATAAAAAAATTGCGGAACAACTTTTTATTTCACCACTCACGGTGCGTACCCATACCAGCAGGATATACGATAAGCTGCATGTAAACTCAAAAGCACAGGCCATACAAATAGCGCACAAGCTTAAATGGGTATAAAAAAGAAACGCTCTTACGCCTGCGTTCGTTACACAAATGTATATGTCCGCTTTGTGTTCCAACCGAGGCAGAGTGCTTCTTTAATGCAACTTACGAAGCAGGTAAAAACATTTCGGCAGGTAAGTGGAAATATTCTTTTAACCGCCCGGCTATTTTTAATGTTATTTCCCTACGGCCTGAAAGTATTGATGAAACATAACTTTTACTGCCAATAACAGGTACTAAATCTTTATTCTTTAACCCACGTTCCTGCATTTTTTCTTTTATTACTTCCAGTACATCTATTTCGGGCAATTGGTAATGTCTTTCATCATAATCTTTTATCAAAAGGATTAATACACCCAGTTCGTCATCTTCCGGTGTGCCGGGTGCAGCGTGGAAAATTTCCATTAACCGCTTACTGGCACGGTTGTACTCTTTTTCAGTTTTTAATACTTTCCATTTCATGGTTTATTTCTTTTTATAATTATTAATAGTGGTATCATAGGCAACGGTTGCCACGTCTATTTTATCATACTCCTTATGTGTTCCAAACCAAATAATGTAACAAGCCTGCTGCCTGAAATTTACCGACACTACCAGCCTATAATCGTTTGCTTTGATATTAAAAACAACCCTGCCATTACTTATTACGCTTGCATTTCCAAATACTCTTTTAATATCGTTGAAATTGTGAAATCCTGACTTTGAAAACTCTGCTTCCCATAGTAATAAAGATTTTTCAGCTAACGGATATTTGTTTATGTAATAGTAAATAGTCCGCCTTACCAATACTTTCATAATGCGAAATTATTAAAAGTTTACAAATTGTAAACTTTTAATTTTTACACATTTTCTAAAATTAAATTACTATCCGTACCTAATTTTTGGTGTACGGCTTTTAACAGAGCACATTGGGCTTTCGCCTACCGTTGAGTATTTGAGAGAGCTTTGCCGCGCCTATGTTCAGCATTCTGGCAAGTTTTACCTGTGTTACTTTCTTTTCCGGCATTTTCACTTCTACCATTGCGGTAATGGTTTTGGGCATAGGAAAAGGATAATGTACATTTTCGTTTGCAAGAGTTGCCAATGCCATTTCACTAATGTTTTTTGCTTCGCTATCAGTTATTCTTTTTGCCTTTACTTATTAAGTTGTGCACATCTTTTACTGCCTAAGCGTATGCTTTTTCCGTAGTAATTTTTTTCATGGTCGTTAATTATAATGTCGAAATATTTAACGCATCATTTATATAACCTTCCCGTATGTTATTAACCGGAGCATAACGATAAGCTGCATGTAAACTCAAAAGCACAGGCCATACAAATAGCGCACAAGCTTAAATGGGTATAAAAAAAGAACCGTCCTTTTTGATCGGTTAGACCAACAGGAACGGTTCTTATAGGGTGTATCTTATTTTAATGTACTATAACTTTTACATTAGTAATTTCATCTTCAGTCTGAATTCTTAATACATACATACCCGCTTTTATACCGGCTAATGAATACCGTTCGTTTGAAGAAGAGGCTGTAAAACTTTTTACCTTCCTGCCATTTATATCAAACAACTCTATCAGTTGTATTTTTCCGGAAGAAGTAATGGTAATAAAGTCTTTTGCAGGATTGGGATAAACTGTTATTGGGGCCTTATCACCATTAAATACAAGCAATACGATGTTGCTATATTTAACTTCACCATCAGGTCCGTATATTTTTAAGCGATAGAAATTTTTACCAGTAAAGGGCCTCACATCAACATACTCTTCCCGGGTTTCTACAGATGCAGGTACCGATACAGGCTTCGAATAGATTGTTTCAAAATCAATACTACTCTGAGAGCGCTCAAGTTCATAACGTACAATGTCGTTTTCATTGGCAACTTTCCACATCAAATGCCCGGTTTTATTAACCGCCATACCGGTAAATGACAACAATTGTATGGGCAACACCTGCCCTATTGCTAATTGCCCCGCATAGCCATCATTCTCCATACTGGAAGTATAGGGCATAAAATGCGCAAGCATTCCCGGGGTAAATTGGTTCACATCTGTCATGGCATACCCATCTCCATCCCCTCCTTTATACATAGATTGTGCCGCTAAAGCTGAGGGAGAAAAATTGTAATGTACTCCTTTAGCAAAGCCATCGTCATAACCACCATGGTACATTTCCTCCTGAGCATAGCTGCATACTGCAATGCACCCGAAAACCATGGTACAGGCTACTATTTTTTTATAATGATATAGCATTGATGTTAATTTTTTGATGACAGAAGGTTAAATCTATCTTACACCACGAATGCCGGTAGCTTCGCTATTTCCAGAATAATCTGTTGTTGCTGATACAGCATATCTTCTGTTAGATGTTTTAGCCTGCTGGAAACCTTCCGTATTGGTAGTACCAGCACTATAAGGGGCAGAATAATAACTGCCTCGCCGGCCATAAGCATTGGGTGTGCCAATGGGAGGCCAGCTGCTTTGGTTCATTAACCCGTCATTATCCAATACGCCATCGCCGGGCTGTGCGGTATAGCCGGTAGCATTATCGCCTACTCCCACTACAAATTCAACTACATTGTCTGCAAGGTTCATATTGCCGTAAAAGCCAGCGCCTGCGGCTGCTCTGCCGGTAGAGCCCTCCGCAAACATACCTGCCCTGAATGGTTGCAAATTGGTGCTGTAGGTACCTGCTCCCTGTTGAGCATGTACCCTGCCATTTGCGACAGCGCCTGTAAAGCGCATAGTGGGCTGATTGACATTACTAATGCCGGTTTGGGTATAATAGTAATTAGTGAATGCTGTAGTACCCCAGGGATATTCGTTGGCTACACGGTTGTTGGGCGTACCGTCGTATTTTGTACCCCGGCATATTTTTTCAAACTCCATTTCCGTCATCGGGCGCAGGCCGCTCCAGTCAAGGTATGCCAACACCTCATCCCATCTCAGCAAGCCTGCCGCCACAGTAAGTCCGTCGGCAACTTCGTTAAATACGCCATTGCCATTCCGGTCGCAACCTATCACAGCCGGAATAGTATTATTCTCTCCGGGTGTTTGAATCTTCAAAAAATCATGAACCGTGTAGCTGGTTCCCAGGTAGTTTTTAACCCTCGTTCCGGCAGCAGCATTAGGTGCATTGGTAAAATAAAAAGCCTGCTGATCGTAAGTGAGCGTATTGTAAAAGTCGGCTACCTGCTCAAAGGTGGCTTCGTACTTCATTGCATAAAATGCATTATACCCCATAGGAAAGGTAGCAGGCAATTCCGGAGAGCCTGTATATAAATCCCCTGCTGCAAAACCGTTGGTATTTTGAGTGTTGGCATCAACAGTTACGCTGTTAAAGCGTGGGATATTAGTTGTAGATGCAACACCATCGCCTAAGTAAAATGCACCTTGCGGTATATGTACCATTTCAATACCAAAAACTTTTACGTTAAAGACTGTTCCCGGAGGTGGTGCTGCAAGTTGTAATGTAACTGTTGCATTTTCGATATTGCCAAACCCGGCATTGCTGCGGCGTATAAATACGCCAACGTTATCACTTTGTGTTTCAATAGTAAGAGCGGCGCCATCTGTACCGGGTGAAATGCTATGCCCCGAAGCGGCAAGGTTTTGATGATACCACAGGTTGGTGGTATTGCTCTGCACTTTTACAAACACCCAGGCAGCATCCCAGTTATTGGGATAGTTGAGATCTACATTATCAGTAGAGTTCCAGCTATTATCCCAGGAAATATTAAAAGTTACCTGGCCGGAAGTGGCTACAACGTTTGTAATGGTAATATTGTTGGCCATAATGTTACAGGAACACAGAATGGCTGCAATAATGCAGGTGATTAATTTCATAATATTAAATTTTGGAGGACAAAGTGATGAATTAACTGGCTGGCGGCAATACAGCAGATGTAGTATTTACTAAGAGGAATCAATGATTTGGTAAACCAAAATACAACGTCCCGTTCGGGAGACGTTGCCGGGAAAGGAAGTTTCCAAACTACGGGCTATTAGTTGAATAAAGATTCTTTGCTGAACAGGCTGCCGGATGGGAGCGACACCGCAGGTATAGCGTACAGCCGGAACTGAAGCTGAAAAAAGTAAACATGCCTACAGCCCATAATAAATTCCATACCGATCAGTACATAATGACGGATCATTTTTTCACTTCAAATGCAGCAATCATAAATTTCTGATCTGCTTAGCTTCTTTTTCAAACAGCGGTATCAAAAAACGCTTATCTAATCCGGAAAATTTTATTGGAGGATCCGGTTCATCGCCATATTCATTGATGGAGAGTTGCCACCAGCCAACATTTTTCCATCTCCCTAATTTATATCCAACTTTTTCGTAAGTGGCAAAATATTTAAAGCCAAGGCGTTCATGAAAAGCTACACTTTTTTCATTTGGCAGATTGATCACGGCATACACATTTCTGTAGCCCTGTTTCTTCAAAATCTCAATCAACACATGGTACAATGCCTTACCAACTCCTGTTTTTTGAAAATCGTCATGTATATAAATTGAACTTTCCACACACCACTGATAAGCAGTACGCTCCCGGTACCTGGCTCCATACGCATAACCGGCAATCGTGCCATCGATCTCACAAACCAGCCAGGGCCAATGCTCCAGGTAATCGTTTATCCTGCTTTTAAATGCAGGCAGGGTGGGCATATCCGTTTCAAAAGTGAATGAAGTATTAAGGATATATGGGCCATAAATTTCTAAAATACCCTCGGCATCGTGTTCGGTAGCCAGCCGTATCAGATTCATAACATTTGTTTATATAACTTCTAACTTAAAAATTTAATGGCTGGTGCGCCACAGGAAAAACAACAGGTAAATCACTTAACCCTTACGGCGATTATCAATAAACCGAATCACTTTCCTGCTGCTTTCGGGCAGTTGCATTTTTTGTAATGCCTCTGCGGTTAAGTAATTGATGTGCGGACTAACCCTTAGCCTTGCCTGCAGATCAGCACGAATTTTACGATCTGCTTCCTCTGAATGGGTGAAGGGTAAAATATGCAGCTTCACTTCATCGGTACCCACCTCATTCGAATACACTTCCACTACATAATCTTTCACATTCTCCAATTCGTTCAGCATATCAAAAAGCGCAGGAGGATAAAGGGTGGTGCCCTTAAACTTGATCATTTGTTTTTTTCTGCCCACAACCGGCGATAACCGGGTTGACCAACGCCCGCATTTACATTGCGCTGTATAGTGAATGCAGATATCACCGGTTTTATACCTTACCAGCGGCATTCCGGTAACGCCAAGGGTTGTAATGGTTACCTCGCCAGGCTGGCCTGGTTTTACCGGTTGATCCGTTTCATCAAGCATTTCGAGGATGATCAGCTCAGGTTGCATGTGGCCGCCACAAAACGCATTACATTCGGTAAATGCAGTTTGCATTTCGGTTGATGCATAAGTGGAGTACAATTCAATATTCCATGCTTCGGTTATTTTCCGGCCCAGCACATTAAACGAAAAATCGGTGTTGCGAATATTTTCTCCAATGCAAATGGCCTTTTTAACTGAGGTCTCATTCAGGTTGATGCCATGCTGGTTTGCGAAATCGATCAGTTTAACAATGAACGAAGGCACCGCCACGATTGCGGTGGGTTGAAGCCTTTGTATGGTTTCCAACTGCAGGGAAGGAACGCCTGGCCCCAGGCGGATGATGCCGGCGCCAATTTTTCGAAGCCCGCTGTAATAGGCCATCCCGGCCATAAACTGCCTGTCGAGGGTTAACATCAATTGAAAAACATCATCGGCAGATGCACCTGCACAGGAAAAAGAATAATATTCGTTTAAGGCTAAACGTGAGAGATCGTTTTCCGTAAGCTGAATATTAACCGGGCTGCCCAGTGTGCCGGATGTGGAACTATACTCTACCACCTCCCTTTTTGGCACACAAAGAAAATCAGCATTATGGCGGTGGAGTTGTTCTTTTCCGATGGATGGGATGGTTTTAAGGCGGTTGATACTGTTTATAGATGCCGGATCAATATTATGCTCCCTGAAATGATTTATATAAAAAGGAGAATGCCTGGCTACGTAATCGATTGTTTGAACAAGTTTTTTCTCCTGCATGGCAATAATTGCCTGCGCCGAACTCCGGGTTATATCTTCAATATGGCTCATAATTTTTCTATCATAACAAATGCCACCGCAAATTCTTTTATATGCGAAAGAGAAAGATGAATTTGAAAAGGAGGTAATTTTTGGAGCGTAGCTTTTGTATTCTCCAACAAAATAATTTCAGGCTGCCCGTTGGCGTTATGCACTACTTCAATCTCATTAAATGCCGTACCCGATTGCCAGCCGGTGCCAAGCGCTTTAAGAAACGCCTCCTTTGCTGCAAAACGTGCTGCATAATGCTCAAATTTACTGGCCATCTTTTCGCAATAGGCGATTTCGTTTCCCGAAAATACAAAATCCCGAAATCCCCGATGCCTTTGAATTTTATCGGCAACACGCGCTACTTCAATAATATCTGTTCCAATACCCATCGTCATTGCTGTACTTCATTTATTTTTTGAATCTGCTTACGGATGTGCCGCTCCTCCGGTTTCGTAGCAATAACTTTGGTAAGTGCAGCCTGGTAATACCGCATGGCCTTTTGGTAATTTTTATGCTTATAGGCATAATCGCCGGCCAGCAAATATGCATTATAAAATTCGGGATTACTGGCCACAATACTATCCGGGTTTACTGTTTTGCCATCAGCAATCTGTTGTTTGTACATCCGGTATTTTTCAAACATTCTGAAAGTATCGGTAAGCAGGTAGGGATCGGGAGGAATGGTTAGTGCCGAATCTATAACCTCCCTGTTTTCTAAAAGCCCGTGCATGGAAAAAATCTTATTTAAATCGTATGCCACATACTGCCCCAGTTGCCAGGGCGAGGTGGAAACCCAAACCAGTCTTTTTTCCGGCTCAAACACTACCGAGTGGTGGGCAATCATCTGGTTAATGGCTTTTTCATTTCCTTCTCCAATATCTGCGCCATGCAATCCTTTACGATCTCTAAGAATGGCCACGGTGGCCGGTACGGTATTTTTTAAATCGGCACTCACTAATTCCTGAAGCCGTTTATAACGATATTCGGATGCGCTTTCGGCTATCTGTTCTTTATTCTTTTTGGTATCCCTGAATTCACTGCCCTGAAAATGGTTGGTACATAAAATATAATCCTGCTTGGGATCATACACATCCAGATCATCAGGTGTTTTTTCTATGATCACCGCTTTATGATCGGCAGCAGATGCAACAAGAAAGGATTCGGAAACAAACATCTTCCGTTTTTTGGCAATGGCTATGGCTTCGGATATGTTGCCTGCGTATTGGAGAATTTCTCTCGTTACTAAAGAAACGGGGGTGGCTGAAGAAGTGGGAATATCCGATTTTGCCGCATTGATGGTAACGGCAAGCCCCTGGTCGTTCATTCCGGATACAGCACCAATAAATCCTCCCCAGGTTACAATCATGAATTTATGGCCGCCGGATGGATTAAAGAATGCCACAATTTTATCTTCCGAAAATTTATCGCCAACCCAAAAATCGAAATTCCTGCCAATGATCATGCTGCTGTTGGCCGAATGACTTCCCCATGTTCCAAATGAGGTACACCCTACAAGGGCAAGGTTCTGAACAGCGTGGCCTATATCGTGCGCTGCATGGTAATTTAATATGCGCTGATAGTTGCTGCCTAAATATTGAAATGCCGGACTTGCCGATTCGGATATTCCGTAAATTTCTTCCTTATCTTCTTCGGTAACATTTTTATCCAGATTGCGGTTAAAGAAACCGATCATGTCTTTAAGTAAACCCCTGCTAAAACCGGATGGGATGATTTTAAATATCTGATCGGCAAAATTTTCTTCCTGCCTTACCACAAGTTCTTTGGTAAGCTTCCCGTTTATTACGCCCCTGCTGAAAGGTTCTCCTTCTACATACAATTCAAAAAGGCCGGATTTGCTGTGCCTGAACCAGTTGTTGCCAATGGTATAGAACCCATTTCCATGATCGGTTCTTTTCAGGTTCAATGCCGACCTGTCAGCAATTTTTGGTGGTTTTACATTGGATACAATCTTTACATAAATATAAAAACACAGCACAAGCAGCAACAAAACGCCGATTGCGTACAAAAAGAATTTTAATATTTTTTTCAGGTTACGCATTCCTGATTTTTTTAATGATCTCTTCGCTTTGCAAAACAGTTATGCAGGTTACCAGTCCGCTCATTGTAGCACCTAAAACCCCGTGCAAATTTAGATTTTGCCCGGTAAGGTACAGGTTAGGCACTTTAGTTCGCGCGGAAATAAATGTTTTTAACGGATTTGAAGCATCTTTCACTATTCCATACATAGAGCCGTTTACAGATCCGGTATAATCCCTGTAAGTTAACGGTGTAGAAGTATAATAGTTCTGAATATGGTTTCTTATTCCCGGAAATTTCTTTTCCACCAGGGTTATTAATTTTTCAGCCTTACGGTATTTAAACTCTTCATAATCATTTCCACGGTCATTTTCATGGGCCACCGTATTAAAAGAACCTGCCCATTTTGCCACTTCATCATAGCGCATGCAGGCTAAAATGGTGAGCGAATCGGCATAAACATCCGATTTTGAAGAGGCCGAAAAAAACAAAGCATACCCGAGTGGCCAGTTTTCTTCGGTATGTTCGGCCATATCCCAGGCATGTCCTTTTTCTTTAAAATAATAATTATGCCGGTTGTAGGGAAAGCTGTTTTTTTTGAAAACAATATTTACCTGAAACCCGCCTACTCCGTTTTCCATGGTTTCCATCCGGCTCTTGTAGGACTGCCGAACCACATCTGCTTGCAGCATATTCAGGGTTACTGCCGGATGAACATTTGAAATTATCTTCTTTGCTTTAAACACACGGCCATTTGAAGTGGATACGCCAACTGCTTTCCCATTCTCTGTAAGCATTTCATTAACCAGGGTATTTCGCAAAATTTCACCACCATGCGCCCTGATGTTTTTGGCTAACAGCCTTGCAATAACAGAACCGCCATCCACACATTTCCAGGAGCTTTCAATATAACTATTGAGAATCATGGCATGTACATAAAAAGGAGTTTTATCGCCTTCCAGCACATATAATAAGCTGTTACCAACCAGCACTTCCTGCAATAATTTATTATCCGTTAGCGATTCAATAAAAGGTTTGGCAGCAATTTCCAATACAGATGATTTTTCTGAAAAACTTCCTCCTTCCCTTAAATTGTACATTGGAAACTTATTGCAGATATCAACAATGGTTTCACAGTATTTTCTGATGGCCTTTTCCTCATCGGGGAAATCGGAAACCAGCCTGCTGATGAAATTTTCGTAACCCTGTGCAAAGATGTAATCCTTTTGTTCATCGCCAATCATGATCCTGTCGAAACAATCCTCATCAAGTTTCTGCAATTTCAATTTATCTATAATGCCGAGGTATTTAAACACCTGGTAAAGGTTTTGGCCTTCGCCAAGCCCGCCAATATAATGCACTCCCGAATCGAAAATGGTTTTATTACGAACGAAGGTTTGCAGGCAGCCGCCAATTTGTTTGTTCTTTTCCAATACACAAATGCGATATCCCTCACGGCCAAGGATATCCGCACATATCAGCCCACCCATTCCGCTTCCGATCACAATAATATCAAACTCGTTCTGTTCCATTTATTTTCGTAAAATAAAAATGGTGTTGGATGTTACCGCCGAATCGCTGATCACTTCCACCGTCAGCCTGTTTTTTTCGGCAATACTAAAAATTCTTGTCCTGCTTAAAAATACCAGTTCATTTTCGGTTTTATTAAATTTTAACAGCCGGGTAGAAAACAGTTCTGTGGTTTTGGTGCGGTTGTGTTTTCTGTTTTCAGAATCTCCCTCCCTTATAATCAGCATCCCTTTTTCCGGCAAAGCCGCAATGGCACGATCAATCACTATTGTTTGAGCCTCCTCAGGCAGGTAATGCAGCATATCCGCAAATATGATTACATCAAAATTGCCGAACGCATAATCCAGGATGTTTGCATATAAAAAACGGATGCGTTCGGTACGGCTGAAACACTTGTTGGCGGTATCAATTTTATCTTCATCATAATCCACTCCCGTTATGTCTCTCGCTTCGGAAGTAAAAGAAAGCATGTACGACATAAATCCATAACCACAGCCCGCATCAAGCACCCTTGCCTCTATTGGAACAATTCGGTGAAACACTTCGTAATCTTTTTCTAACCTCACTTTTACCCGCATGTACCATTCCAGCACCGGCCCTTTAAAAATATAATTATAGAACAATTTATTCCGGAAATAATGCGGGGTCTCAACTTCTCCGCGCAATTTCTTAAACTCATCCCTGAAATACCTGCCCACATTTTTAGATGCGGCAGCATACCCGGCTTCCAGCATTGGGCTTCCGGGGCTGATGCGCGGAAGAATTTTGAGGGTAAGCTCGCCATCTTTAAGCAGGTTGTCTTTTTTATGAAGGGTGTAATCGTTCCCGTGAATCAGAATGGGAAGGATATCGATATTCAACTTTTCAGCAAGGTAAAATGCGCCTTTATGAAACCTTTTGATCACTCCATCTGCCGATCTTGTTCCTTCCGGGAACATGATAAATGAATACCCGTGTTTCACCCTGTCTTTCAGGCTTTCAATATGATTTTCGATTTCTTCGGCCGGAAAAAAATCGGCCATCCTGATCACCGGGCCAAAATAAGGTGCATTCCATTTTTTGCGGTTGGTAAACATCAGCATTTTGGGATGAAGCATCAGCAATGGAACAATATCCAGCGATGACTGGTGATTACAAATAATTACCGCAGGCCTGCTAAAATCTTCATTTTCCGGATTGATGATTCTTTTCTTCACATTTGCCATTATATAAACCAGCGATTTGCTCACCCACGATAACATCCGGTGATAAAAAAGTTTTCCTCTCTCCCGAACCCGAAGGTGAGCAAACAGGCGGCCAATAGTAGTGAAAAAGATACTCCAATGAATGAAATAAGAAAACGCAAACGATGATTTCACAAATCCCCAAAAGGTCCAGGGATACAATCCTTTCTTTACCCTGCTGGCAATTAGCAGGTTGAAGAAAAACGGAATCAGGATTTGCGACATGAGTACCACACAAAGTATTCCTGTGATAGATATAAGGGCTATCGATCTTAATGCCGGGTGCTGGGCAAAAATGAGCACACCAAGCCCGGCAACTGTGGTAATTGCGGAAAGAATGATGGAAGATTTATAGGAGGCCAGGTTTTTTCTTCCGGTTTTATATTCCTGCAACAGCCCATCCATGATGAACAAACTGTAATCATCGCCAAGCCCGAAAATTAATGCGGATATGATGATGTTGATGATGTTGAATTCGATGTGAAACAGGCCCATTATCCCCAATATCCACACCCAGCTAATGGCCATGGGAATAAAGGAAATCAGGGTAAGCTCAATCCGGCCATACATCAGCAGCAGTACTACAAAAACGAGGGTGGAAGTCATCCAGGCTATGCTGGAAAAATCATCCTTAATCAGTTCTACGAATTTCGACGACAGGTATTGCTTATCCAGAACAGTAACCTTTGGATCTGACTCAAACTGCTGATAAATGCTGTCTTTTTTCCCGGAAACAACCTTTACCAGGGTAACCACTGAATGCCTGCCGTTTTTATCTATGATGTAATCTGATAAAAAAGTATTTCTGATGTTGGCAACAGAAGCAGAATCTACCCTTTCATATTTTTTGTTTAGCAGCTCACGTAAAGGCGCAAACGCCTGTTCCCGGAAACCGGCTTTCACTCCTTCAGAAACCATCCTGTTTAAAAAACCATCCTTCTTTTCCTTCGTCCAATAACTTTCCCATTTTGCAATCCGCGTTTTTTGGAGAGAATCGGAGATAATCAGAGCGGATACGCCCGATTCCCTGATTACCACTCCTTCACGCATCAGTGCGGCAAGCCGGTTATTCACTTTCTCGTTACGTTCCAGCGCTTCATCCAGTGTTTTTCCATCCGCAACCAGGTAAACCGATTGCAATGCATACCGGTTTATTTCATTCAGCTCCTGTTGCGATTTTTTGAGCTTTGCCAACATAAAATTCATCTCCTCCAGATCGGTTTGAAAGCCCGCTTTATTTACCCAAAATGCAAAGAAAACAGTTAATGCAAAAATGAGCGCTACCAGCCATTTATTGGTTTCCGGTTGCAGTGCGGCAATCCGGTTAACCCAACCGATCCTCTCCGAATTGTGTTTTTCATTATTGTTCCTGCCGATGAAATGAGGGAGGAAAATGAGTGAAGCCACCGAAGCGCCAATCAGGCTGAAGCCGGCAAACAATCCAAGATCTTTTAGCATTTCCGACTTTACAAAAACAAGACAGAAGAAACCACCAATGGTGGTGAAGCTGCCTATCGTCATGGGTTGTGCAAGATGCGCAATGGTTTCCGGTATATTTCCCGTATGCCTGAAATGATTGTACAAATGCAATGAGTAATTCACTGCAATACCCAGGATTACGGAACCTGTGCCAAGGGCAATTACCGAAATGCTCCCCTTTACCAGCCACAACATGGCAAGGGCAAAAACAGCTCCATAAATTACCGGTACAAAAATCAGAAAAGGCGCTCTTTTTTGCCTGAAGTACAATCCAAGAAAAATCATGATGAAAATAACAGTAGCGCCCTGGGTAAGCATCGAATCTTTACGCAATTGCTGTGCATTGCCCGCTGATACTGCGGTGGCGCCAAAATAACTGATCTGAAATGCAGTGGATTGTTTCAGCGAATCGATGGAATCATCGAGCAACTTTATAAAACGCCCGTTTTTCCCGGTGTTTGATGGCGGGTACTTTGGGGATATAAAAAAAAGCAGGTTTCGGTGATCCCTGGTAACCACATAACCATCATAAAGTTCAAAACTTTCATCGTACTGCAATTGCTGCAGCTTCCTCATCCCCAGAAAACTGATGCCCGACGGGTCGGCAGCAATAAACTGTTTTAATGCCAGCCCGGCAGGAGAACTCAATACCCTTAGATTGTTTTGAAGCGTTTGTTCAATCCTTTCAGGCTTTATTAATGCATTGATGGAATCATAGTCGGCATCATTCAGAAAAACGGGGAGGTGGCTGCTGATGGTATGGAATAACCCCTGTGCAAGAGATTCATCTATCCTTCCCTCAGTTTTTAAAATATAATCACCTGCACAATTTTGAATAACCGGAATCAGCTGATCGGCCAATGCAACAAGGGAATCGGCAACCTCACCGGTCAGGCTATCGGGAACACTAAGGGTAAACACCAGTTTGTCCATAAATTTTGAATCCTGGAAAACCTGGTTAAGTTTTTCAATTTTGGGGTCTTTAGGTAAGATGGAAGATATATCCTCTTTGAAATGAACTTTGGATGCGAGAAATCCAAATAAGAGCAGGGATGTTGTAAATACAACGGTTAGCAATACCCGCCGGGCAGCAAAAAAGAAATAAATTTTTTTAAAAAAGGAGCCCATTGCTTATCGGGAAATTACTGTTTTACTTAGCATCAGTTTAAAAATTATAAAACTCAGCAAACTAAAGAAAATACCTGCCAATACTGCCAGGGTTATGGCACCAAAAACGTATTGTTCAAAATTAGTACCCATCGCTTCTATTGTAAGTCCATTTGAAAAACTGAGGGATCCAACTCTTTTCCCCATCCAGATTGCCCCCATTTTATAGCTTCCAAAAAGCACAAAAGGTAATAATGGGGGAATACTGATGTTTGCTCCAATAACCACCAGTGCCTTATTCAGTTTAAACAAAAAAGATAAGAATATGGCCGTAACCAGTTGAAATCCCCAAATGGGAATAATGCCCATAAACACCCCAAAGCCAATAGATATTGCCTTCCTGGCAACAGACTCATCCGGTACCATAACCAGATCTTTCACCCTCAGCCAAAATTCTTTCTTCCATATATTCCGGAAAAAACTCACGGGTACAACGTATAAAAAATTGATGAACACCAAAAGGGTATTTAAAATACTGATCCGGAAAAAATCTTTAAACGGCCTGAAATGTGAAACCCGTTCTCCCTGCGGGGCATAATATACACTTACCGGAACGGAAATCACTTTTACCCCTTTCCATGCAGCCCTTACCAGAACTTCTATTTCAAATTCGTACTTGCTGCTGAAATATTTTTTTCCTGCAAGTGGAATGAGCGGGTATAGCCGGTAACCCGATTGGGTATCAGGAACGGATATCCCTGTTTCCACTTTAAACCAAAAGTTAGAAAACCGGTTACCGAAACTGCTTCCGCCCGGTACGGATTCCTGGTTCATATTTCTTGCCCCAATGATGATGGCATTTTTTTCTTCTTTTAGTTTTTCCAGGAAAACAGGAAGGTCTTTTGCAAAATGCTGTCCATCCGAATCGATGGTAATGGCAAATTCATAACCCTGATGTAAAGCATATTGAAATCCACTTTGAAGCGCCTTTCCTTTTCCTTTGTTGGGCTGATGGCTGATTATCTGAATATTCGGAAACTGATTTAGAATTTCGCCAGTGTTATCGGTGGAACCGTCGTTCACAACAATCACCTCTTCACAATAACTTAATACATCCTGAATCACTTTTCCCAGCAAACCTGCATTATTAAATGTAGGAATGATGACACAGGTTTTTAAGGCTTTAAATTCCCGGATAAAATTTGAGGTTGTTTGCATGTAACGTTCCGGCAGGTTGATCGGCGTACCCGCATCATTTACGGGTTTCCCCGGATGCTTATGGATTGATTTTAGGGCTCAAAAATACAAAATCGCATTTGTAAACTACAGCTCATTACGTTGATGCCCGCCTTAGCTTTATTATTACAATAACCTGTTTACATATTTCCCGGATTTTTTCGGCATCTCTCATATTAACAAAGCTGAGGCGCAGCTTTATAATCCTGATGTTTTTACTGCATGATTCCTGCAAAAAATATTCAGCGGGCAGGTAACAGATGGCTTTACAGAGAAGCTTCTGCCTTCCCAATATATTTCCCGGTTGGTATTTCCAGCGGTTGCAAATTCCGTTTTTGATTACAAGGCAAAAACATCGAGGGCATTTTGTGTGGTAATTTTTTCTACTTCTTCCACGCTAACTTTTTTAATCCGGGCAATTTCATTTGCTATAATTCGCAAATAACTGCTTTCGTTTCGTTTACCCCGGTAAGGAACAGGGCTTAGGTATGGTGCATCGGTTTCCAATACAATGTGCTGAAGGGGAATTTCGGTAATAACCTCTGCAAGACCCGATTTTTTGTACGTTAACACCCCTCCTATTCCCAATAAAAAACCTAAATCAATAATTGTCGTCGCATCCCGGATGGTTCCTCCAAAACAATGAAATATCCCTCTTTTTTCCGGTACATGTTGTTTCACAACATCCAGGGTATCGTTCATGGCCTCCCTTGTGTGAATCACGATGGGCAGTGCATATCGATTTGCCAGCTCAATTTGTTTAATAAACATCTGCTTTTGTAAATCTACAAACTGTTTATCCCAATAATAATCAAGCCCAATCTCTCCAATGGCGGCAAATTTTCTCTTTTGCAGCATTTCTTCTATAAATAAAATCTCCTGATGGAAATCAGCATTAACCGAGCATGGATGTAAACCCAGCATGGGAATACATAAATCCGGAAACTGATCTGCAACCCTAAACAAATCTGCAGCATTTTCACGGTCGATGGAAGGAAAATAAAACCTGCCAACCCCTGCTGCTTCTGCACGGTTAATTACCTCATGTAAATCATGCTCAAAATCTTTCAGATATAAATGACAATGGCTGTCAATCAGCATAATCGGTGTTTACAAGTACCCATTTGCGGAAAATTTACGGAATTTGGGTTAAACATTCTAACCTATTCAGTCAAAATAAAAAAGAAAAATAAAAAACTTGTGAGATTAAACTGTTTAATATAACTTGGCAAAAGTTTTCATAGGGTACGGATTAAAAATGGGCCAGGGTTTCTACCCAGGCCCAACTTTTTTTTACAGAACAATCGCTTCAAAACGGTATCCCTTATCCGCAAAATACATCAGGGTTTGCGGAAGGCAGTAACGCAGCCGCTCAAACGCCTTTTCGCTATCGTGGAACACAATTATTGATCCTTCTCCCGCATTCTTCTTTACGATATTGAAACATTGCCGGCCATTCATCCCGGTATCAAAATCGCCGCTAAGCACCGACCACATAATAACCTTCAAATCCGGTCTTTGCTCAAAGAGCTTTTTCTCCTGCGATTTTTTTATCCTGCCGTAAGGCGGCCTGAATAAATTTGAATGGATAAAGGGTTCTGCCTTAAACACATTATCAAGATAATCTGCATCAGAGGCTTTAAAACCGTTTACGTGGTTATGGGTATGATTTCCCACAGCATGTCCTTCCGCTAAAATCCGGTTATAGATTTCGGGGTAATTTTCTACATTTTTCCCAATACAGAAAAAGCTCCCCAGGGCATCAAATTTTTTCAACTCATCCAAAACAAATGGAGTGGCTACCGGGTGGGGGCCATCATCAAAACTGAGGAAAAGTTTTTTTTCCCCCGTGGGGATGTTCCAGATAAATTTCCTGTAAATCTTACGCAACCACCAGGGCGATCCGGTGAGGTATGGCATAGGGCAAGATATTTATAAATCGGCTATTTTATAATGACTGTATATAAAATTTGCAGCCGAAGCCGGGGTTGCCTGGTTGAATACCGGTCATAAAAAGTGGCTGCCCGGGGTAAGGAGCAGCCACTTAACAATTAAACCGTAAGAACAGCTTTAATAAGGAGCAATTACTGTTTGCTGAACCCCATTAGCACCTGTCCAAACCAGTTTATAATAATATGGATTTCCGAGGGCTGGGCAGGTGGCGGGCATTCCGGAAGAATCCAATCCGAAGGTAACCACAACATCAGCAATCAACCTGTGATGAGCAACCTGGCCGGCTACCAGCCTGAAATCGCAGGCCTGGTCTATTTCTAAAGGTTGGGTAATGGAAGTTACAAACGGAGTGCCAAAGCGGGTGGTTCCCCATTCCGATATATTGGTAGTGGTATCTTCGGTGTGTGTGCCTGAAATGGATATATGGATGCCATTATTGTAAGTATAGGTTCTTCTGCGTGCAACCATCCAGGTACGGGTGCTGCCATCATCAAAAGTTACATTCATGCCCGTACTGTTTATGTCGTGAATGATGGTTTGCAACGAAGCCAGGTTAAGCAGCCTTCCGCCCGTAACATTCGTTATGCTGTGCTCGCCATTGATGGTTATGCTTTTTCCATCGCTTATGCGGGTAATTTTAAGGTTGGCCCAGGTGGCGGTAACGGTAGCGCCCATATCGGAAAAATGCTGGGAAAGTGGGATGGACAGGGTTACCGTGCCGGTACGGGTGTGGTTTCCCAGGCAGTTTGAACCATTATAGGTGATGGTAAGCATGCGGAGCGTAGCGGTAGAATCGAGGGTAACGGTAGCATTGCAAATATCCGTTTCAACCTCGGTACCTCTTCCGGAAAATGCGGTACTCGACTCTATTGCTGCATTGGCATCGTTGGTAATATTATCCATCGCATCCGAAAAACGCGCCTCATCATCTGTATGGATGGCCAATTGCGTATTTTCATCGGTTTGGGTTGTGTTGCTGTCGGTTTTCTTACAACCCGTAAAAATTGTGAAGGCCACAATTCCGGAAGCCAGGAAGAATCCCCATGTTTTTTTCATAAAAGATGTTTTTTCGTTTTTAAAGAAGAATGGTTGGGTAGATTATTCCTGATATGAAGAAGTTTAAGGGATTTCTAATTTTTTTTTTGAAAAGTTTTGCACCGTTAAATTAAACCTCTTCCCCCAATAGTTGGTAATCAGGTGTTTCATCTTAACTCCTCCTTAACTTTGCGGCTATGGCTACCAAACCAATCAGGGTACGATTTGCCCCCAGCCCCACGGGAGGTTTACACTTGGGCGGGGTTCGCACCGCATTATACAATTATCTTTTTGCCCACCGGTATGGCGGGAAATTTGTGCTCCGTATAGAAGACACCGACCAAAGCCGTTTTGTACAGGGTGCAGAAGCATATATTAATAACTGCCTTAACTGGTGTGGAATTGAGCCGGATGAAAGCCCCGAAAAAGGTGGAGATTTTGGGCCATACCGCCAAAGCGAAAGAAAATCGATTTACCGCGAATATGCCTTAAAACTTATTGAGGCAGGCCATGCTTATTATGCATTTGATACGCCTTCCGAATTGGAGGAAATGCGCAATACCTTAAAATCAGAAACCAATCCTTCGCCACAATACGATTACCGGGTAAGGGAAAAAATGAAAAATTCCCTTTCGCTTCCCAAAGAAGAAGTAAGCAGGTTACTTAAAGAAGGCGCCCCCTATGTAATCCGGATTTTGATTCCGCGCGATGAAAAAATAGGCTTTACCGATCTTATTCATGGCGAAATAACTTTCGATTCGAATGTGGTGGATGACAAAGTATTGCTAAAGGCAGATGGAATGCCCACCTATCACCTTGCCGTGGTTGTGGATGACTTCTTAATGAAAATTTCTCATGCTTTCAGGGGTGAAGAGTGGCTGAGCAGTACACCGGTTCATATCCTGCTTTGGAAATATCTTTTTGGTATTGAAAACATGCCCAACTGGGGGCACCTTCCTTTAATTTTAGGGCCAAGTGGAAAGCTAAGCAAGAGAGATGGCGCCAAATATGGATTTCCCGTATATGCCATGAACTGGACTGACCCCAAAACCGGGGAACTTACCGAAGGATTTAAAGAAAGGGGATTCCTGCCATCGGCATTTATCAATATGCTGGCGTTTTTAGGATGGAATCCCGGAACTGCACAGGAAATTTTTTCTAAAGAAGAACTGGTAACCCTATTTTCCATTGAAAGGGTACATAAAGCCGCTGCAAAATTTGATTTTGAAAAAGCAAAATGGTACAACCAGGAATGGATAAAGCGAACCAACAGCGTAGCGCTTACAGAACCGGTATCAGCCATCTTTAACCGGCACAACATACCGGTGCCATCTGCCGATTATCTGAATACCGTAATCGAACTCACCAAAGAGCGATGCACGCTCCTTACCGATTTTGTAATGCAGGCCGGTTACTTTTTTGTTACCCCCAGGGCAATTGATGAGCAAAGCATAAAACCCAAATGGTCGGCAGAAAAATCCGCCTTCTTTTCCAGCTTCGCGCAGGAAATGGCCGCCCTGGAAAACAACAACCAGCAAACACTTGAAACCCTGTTTAAAGAAATTGCAGCTAAACAGGGAATTAAACCGGGTGAACTGCAAATGATTTTTCGCATTATGCTGGTGGGCGAAAAAATGGGGCCGGGAGTTTTTGCCATAGCATCCGCCATTGGAATTACCGAAACCATCAAACGCATTCATTATGGTATTGAAGTCATGAATGCGCTACCTAAATAAACCGATAATATGACAAACAGGCCGATCAGAGTTTTGGTAGCTAAAGTAGGATTAGATGGCCACGACCGTGGTGCAAAAGTGATTGCCACAGCGCTAAGAGATGCCGGTATGGAGGTAATTTATACCGGGCTGCGGCAAACGCCCGAAATGGTAGTAAATGCTGCGCTCCAGGAGGATGTAGATGCAATTGGAGTTAGTATTTTGAGTGGGGCGCACAACACCGTATTTCCAAAACTCCTCTCCCTGATGAAAGAAAAAGACATGAATGATGTATTGCTTACGGGGGGAGGAATCATTCCGGAAGATGATATGAAAAACCTCGAGGATAACGGTGTGGGTAAGTTATTTGCTCCGGGTACAGCTACCACTGAAATTGCCGATTATATTAAAGAATGGGTGCAGAAACACCGCAATTTTTAACACATGATAAAACAATTTACCACCCTGTTTCACCAGCTCGAAAACGGGATACTCACCATTACGGTTAACCGCCCCGAAAAGCTAAACGCATTAAATGCCGCGGTTTTTACCGAACTGGATTTATCGATGGATGAAGTTGCAAAAAATGAAGACATTCGTTCGGTTATCATAACCGGCGCTGGGCAGAAAGCATTTGTTGCCGGGGCTGATATTTCAGAATTCAGCAGCCTCAATAAAAATGGAGCCATGGATTTGTCGCAACGCGGGCACGACATCTTTTTAAAGATTGAACAAATGCATAAGCCGGTAATTGCAGCCGTAAATGGTTTTGCACTTGGTGGCGGATGCGAACTGGCAATGGCCTGCCACTTCAGAATTGCCTCTTCCAATGCGAAATTCGGACAACCGGAAGTAAACCTTGGTCTGATACCGGGATATGGAGGAACCCAACGCCTGCCCCGGCTTATTGGAAAAGGCCGGGCGCTTGAGCTGCTGATGAGCGCTAATATGATAGATGCCCAAACTGCACTCCGGTATGGACTGGTAAACCACTTAACCAGCCCTGAAGAATTACTCCCAAAAGCTAAAGAGATATTGACTAACATAAACAGTAAAGCTCCCCTTGCCGTGGCGGGTTGCATCAGCGCAGTTGATGCCTGTTTCCAAAAACAAAAAGACGGATTTAAAGAAGAGGTAATAATTTTTGGGAATTGTTTCGCCACTGAAGATATGAAAGAAGGAACCGCAGCTTTCATGGAAAAAAGAAAAGCAAATTTTAAAGGAAAATAATCATTCAACACATGGAATACAGGATAGAAAAAGACACCATGGGCGAGGTAAAAGTGCCCGGCGATGCCTATTATGGTGCACAAACCCAAAGAAGTATCGATAATTTCCGAATTGCACAGGATATAAACAGAATGCCAAAAGAAATCATCTCCGCATTTGCAATCCTCAAAAAAGCCGCAGCCATCACCAATGAAGAAGCAGGTGTGCTGCCTGCCGAAAAATCGAAGCTCATTGGCCGCGTTTGCGATGAAATACTGGAAGGAAAGTTAGATCAATATTTTCCGTTGGTGGTTTGGCAAACAGGAAGCGGCACCCAAAGCAACATGAATGTAAACGAAGTGATTGCATATCGTGGCCATGTTTTAAACGGTGGTAAGCTGGAGGATAAAGAGAAATTTCTCCACCCCAACGATGATGTAAACAAATCACAATCGAGCAACGACACTTTCCCCACGGCCATGCATATTGCGGCTTATAAGGTACTGATGGAAGTAACCCTTCCAGGAATTAAAAAGTTAAGAGACACCCTTGCAGAAAAAAGCAAAGCGTTTATGCATGTGGTTAAGATAGGCCGCACCCATTTTATGGATGCCACTCCCCTAACCCTGGGCCAGGAAATGAGCGGCTATGTATCGCAGTTAGATCATGGCATAAGAGCAATAAATAACGCCCTGCCTCACCTTTCGGAACTTGCCCTGGGTGGCACGGCCGTAGGTACCGGAATTAATACCCCTGCCGGTTATGCAGAAAATGTAGCAAAGCAAATTGCCAAACTTACCGGCTATCCCTTTGTTTCGGCAGAGAATAAATTTGAATCCCTGGCTGCGCATGATGCCATAGTAGAAGCACATGGCGCATTAAAAATGGTTGCCGTAAGCCTGATGAAAATTGCTAACGACATCAGGATGCTTTCGAGCGGGCCAAGAAGCGGGATTGGAGAAATTTTTATCCCCGATAACGAACCCGGCTCATCTATAATGCCGGGAAAAGTAAACCCAACGCAATGTGAAGCCTTAACGATGATTTCGGCACAGGTAATGGGAAATGATGTAACCATTGGAATAGGAGGAAGCAACGGCCACTTCGAACTCAATGTATTTAAACCCGTAATGATCTATAATTTCCTGCACAGCGCCAGGCTTATTGGCGAGGGATGCATTTCATTTAACGACAAATGTGCTACGGGAATCAAACCCATTGAAGAAAACATAAAGAATCATGTAAACAATTCACTCATGCTGGTTACCGCCCTTAATACAAAAATTGGATATTACAAGGCTGCCGAAATTGCACAAAAAGCACATAAGGAAGGAACCACATTAAAAGAAATGGCTGTTAAACTCGGTTATGTTACTCCCGAAGAATTTGATGCCTGGGTGGTTCCGGGTAATATGGTTGGAAAACTCAACTGATCGTTTAGCTCCGTTACTTAAATTATATTTTCAGAAAAGCACAGTTACCCATCTGTGCTTTTCTTTTTGGAGTAATGCGCAAATATTCTAATCCAATAATACCAACAGTACGGAAGCAACTTTGCAACAGGTTTTGTATGCCCTGAAAATATAATGATGGAACTTGAAAATATCATTCATAATAACACCTCAAAATGACATTATGGAACCCAGGGTAATTTCCCTTAGTCCATTACCGATAAGGAGCACATTTTCCGTCTTCAACACCTTCGGAATATTACTAAAAATGAAACCGTGAATTCCCCGAAAACTCAGTAATAATCACAGTTTTAGCGTATAAAAATTTAATCCGGGAAGGAAAAGTAAATTTTCGCATAATAAGTTGTTCGGCAAAAAATAAAACCACGTTAAAAACGTTTAAATATTGTTATCCTATAGTCCGTGTAATTGTTGATCTGCTAAATCTTAAATAGTATGAAAAAAATGTTACATGAAAAAATTGCTTTCATACTGCTGATATTTTTCATTTCCTCCTTTCAAAAAACATTTGCACAGGGAAGCAACCGCGTTGATGTGGGTAAAAGTTTTGCCAACATCAGCAAATTAACTACCGGAGGAACTTTTGTTCCCGGCGATACCGTTGAAGTGAGGGTAACCATTGCCATTAACACACAATCTTCAGCTACCATTATCGACAATGTGCAGGTATTTGATCAGATACCGGCAAAAACCACCTATATCCCCGGATCGATGAGGGTAGCAACCAATGAAGGGGTAACCTATAAAGGATACTTTTCTGATGTATTAGATGGCGATGCCGGCACCAAATCCGGAAACAACATCACCATCAACCTGGGAAAAGGTGCAAGCGGATCGGCAGGAGGCAGGATCAAATCCGATTCCAGCAGGCCCTCTTTTTACAAAAACACCTGCATAATGATGGCCTGTTACCGGATCAAAATTAATACAGGGGTACTTTGGGGAGATACATTATTTTTTGGCGGCCATATAAAATACAGGATGGTTTCTCCCAACTCAGGCTGGGTAGATCAATATTTCGACAGTACAAAAATTCTCGTTTACAGAATGCAGGATTATTGCCGCAATGGCCGATCCATCAGCGCCGCTTCCGATCATAATGGAACTTTCGGCAGTGGCAATACCCAAAACAGAGATCAGGCTCTGGCTTTTTCAACAACATATATCAAAGTAAATATCGGCAGTAATAAACCCAACGATTACTATTATGCCGTTGTAAACAACAGCAGCGCCACAGGCTCTGTTAATCCCAATATCGCTATTCCAAATTCAAACAGGGTATTTACCGTTTGGGATATTGGCGGAGATCATACCGGAGCAGCTTCAAACTATTCCGGCAACGCTCCGGTTACACCCGGTTCGAATGGAGGATATTTTGTACTTGTGAATGCCAGCTATAATACCAATATCGCATATCAGGAAACGCTCACCAACCTTTGCCCTAATACTTTTTACGAATTTACCGCATGGTTTAGAAATGTTTGTGCACGATGTGGATGCGACAGTACCGGAAAAGGAGCGGGATCATCGGGATATCTTCCCGGATCGGGACACGACTCGGCCGGTGTAAAGCCAAATCTGACTTTTGAAATTGATGACCTTGCTTATTATACCACCGGCGATATTAAATACAGCAGATCTGAACCCTGGAAACGCTTTGGATTCTCTTTCAAAACCCGGCCAGATCAAACTACGGCAAAATTTGCGATCAGAAATAATTCGCCGGGCGGCGGCGGGAACGACTGGGCCATAGATGATATTGATATTGTTCACTGCGGCCCTTCTTTAACCATGAACTATAATCCTTATGTACTTGGCTGTTCTAATAACCCGTTTGTAGTGAATCTTGCGGATACCATCAGGTATATTCATCCCAATAACTACATTTATTATAAATGGCAGCGCAGCAACGTTGGCGGCACCATCTGGAGCGATGTTCCGGGCGCAACCGGGGTAGGTTCTACCACCCTTGTAAACGGGCTTTACCAGTTCATCGTTAACTTACCTTCTTTCCTTGCCACTTATGCCGATAGCGGAACTTATTACCGGGTAATTACGGCAACCACAATGGAAAATCTCTCAAACAACTGCGCATACAACGACCAGTCGAAAACAATGATCAAAGTTATTGATTGTGGCGGCGTATTAAGCTCAACCCAAATTCAGCTTAAAGGAAAACTGGCAGATGGAAAAGCCAGGTTAACCTGGATCATTAATAATGAAGAGAACATTGCAGATTACGAAATTGAAAAAAGCACCAACGGATCCTGGTTCGAAAAAATAAGCTCACAGGCCACCGATAACAGGTTTAACGGAACATACAGCTTCACCGACGACGAAAGCATAAACGGATATGTTTATTACAGAATTAAAATGGTTCTTCATGATGGCACATTCAGGTACAGTACGGTTGTGGTGCTAAACAAATCAATGGAACTGAAAATTAAAACCGTAAATAACCCATTCCGGGAATCTCTGGCAATTGAAATGATAACTCCCGGCAGGGGCGAACTCACCTTAAAATTATATAACGACCAGGGGCAGGTTTGTGCAGGCAAACAGGTTAAAATTTTGCAGGAAGGATTACAATCCATTTCAATGAACAACATTGGCTGTACCAGCGGATTTTATGTTCTGGTGGCCAGTATGAACAACGAAACCGTAAACAGGAAACTTATTAAAATATCGAGGTAACCATAGCAACACAAACGGTATCAGATTTTTGGCTGAAATAAGGATGCGTAAAAGCATCCTTTTTCAATTATTTTAACCGGCTGTAAAGCATTTCGATTTAAACCACTACCCTGTTATTTTTTGAAAATGAAATAAACGGCAAGAATCAGGAAACAAAATCCCATGGCATGATTCCATCTGAAACTTTCATTTTTGAAAACAACAATGGTAAAAAATGTAAAAACAACCAGCGTGATCACTTCCTGGATAACCTTCAGTTGCCATAAATTAAAAGGCCCGCCATTTTCATTAAACCCTATTCGGTTTGCAGGAACCTGGAATGAATATTCAAATAAAGCAATTCCCCAGCTTATCAAAACAACTGCAGGTAAAGCCAGGTTGTTGAACCAGCTCAATTCTTTGAACTTCAAATGCCCATACCAGGCAATGGTCATAAAGATGTTCGACACCACAAGCAATCCGATAGCATAAAACCCTCTCATGAATGTGCTTTTCTATTCCACAATTTCCACCTTCGAATCTTTTTCAATTTGTATTTCTGTACCTGACTGGCGTGTTGGCCTTTAAAAGAATTAATATATCTGCGATCGTACCAATTCCAGTTCGGTGTCGGGAAAACCTACGGTTTGCGCTTTAATATAAATCATCCCTATCCCTTTTGCAAACCAGATATCTTCTGCGAAAACTGTGTTTGGTCCTGCCCCTAAGTCCACTAAGAAATCATAATGAACCTTTATCACCCTCGGGTAAGTGGTACCTGCCACTACTACAGAAACTCCGCGTTCCACAATATTTGCCGTATAAGTTACAGGAACATCTGTGGCGCCAACGGTACCGGTTCCCAAACTTCCACCCCAGGTGTTTCCCACACTCAATGAGGTATCTAACAATTGCATTTCGGAAGAAATTTCATTGGTTAATATGCCAAAGCTGGACGTATAATACTGATAAACTTTAGCCCCCAACTTACGGGATGGCACGCTATCTACAACTATACCTGTTGATTTTGTAAGAATTGAACGATAGGTATTTCCCGCAAAAGGAGCTTCATACTGGCTTACTTCAAAATAATTGGTATCGGTTGCAGCGCTACCAACGGTATGCATCGTCCAGTTACTGAAAACCGTTAAAGGGAAATAATCATTATTTTCAACAGGAGTGCTATTACCCGTTACCGTTACCGTAAAAGAACAATTATCTACCCCATTGCTTACTTCAAAATTAAAGTTACCTGCAGCAGTTGGTGTTCCGCTGGCATTTAAGGTTATGGTTTGATCGCCGGTTGTACTTAAATAACCCGAACTGCTGAACTGAATACCATTTACACTATTAGTGCTTACAGAATACACCCCTGTAGAAATTACATTTACGGAAATGGTTACCGAACTACCAGTTCCTATTGCTACTCCGGCCTCATACGATCCGGTAAGGGTGGCTCCGGTACAATTTCCGGGAGCGCCACCCAGATTATATCCCGCCTGGGGTGTTCCGGGGCCGGTTACAAACACTTCAACGGTACAAACTGAACCATCAAAATGTATGGTGAAAATATTTGTTCCTTCATCGATGGGCTTACCCTGCCCCATCAGCCGGATAGACTGGCTTCCGATTTCGGAAGTGGTTCCAACGGCTTTAAAGGAATATCCATTTAAGGTATCAGAATAAATTTCGTAAGTACCCGGGTTGCTCAACTCAACCTGCACATCAATAAAATTACCCGCATCCAGGTTTACATCTTTTGCATAAATGCCATTTATGGTACTGGGAAGGCAATCGCCTGCAACATCTTTTTTTAATGTACCATGAGCAAGCGGATCGGCTTCGTAATCCAATTCCTTCTGGCAGGAAAAAGCAATTCCCATTACCAGGATCAGCATGATGAATTTCAGAAAACGCATATACAATTTTTTGAATTACAAAATATGAACATTATCATCGGCAACCGCAGTAGTTTCTACTGTTTTTGTGCTGTTATCTTTTTCCGGTGGCGCCAGTAGTTTTTTCTGGAATAAAAGTATGGTTATTATTCCGGTACTGATGGATGCATCGGCGATATTAAAGATCGGCCTGAAAAATTCAAAATACGTTCCTCCCCAAACGGGTACCCAGGAGGGAAAATTTCCTTTAATAATAGGGAAGTACAGCATATCTACCACATTACCATGAAGAAATGAAGCATACCCCTTTGCGGAAAACCCTGCAAGGCCGCCATACCCGATATACTCGCCCACGGTTTGGCTGAACGTCATTCCTTTATCAAAGATCAGTCCATAAAAGCAGGAATCGATCAGATTTCCCAATGCACCGGCATAAACCAGCGCTGCACAAATGATGAAGCCCTTCCGGTATCCCTTTTTTATAATATGACCCAGGTACCAGGTTCCAAATATTACGGCCAATAACCTAAATATGGTTAATGCCATCTTCCCAAAATTGCCTCCAAACTTCCAGCCATAAGCCATGCCCGGGTTCTCCACAAAGTACAACTGGAACCAGGAACCGAAAACGGGGCGGGATTCGTTAAGGTGAAAACTGGTTTTGATATATAGTTTCAATACCTGATCAACGGCAACGATCAAAAATATCAGCAACGCTACATGTTTCGATTTCATTCTATATGGTATGCCCGGGTTAGAACCGGAGTTAACAAAGATAAAGATTGCAGAACAGCCCCGGCCTATTCTTCATAATACAGGCGCTTAACTCTTTGCGAAATATTGGTTAGCATTTCGTAAGGTATGGTTTCTGCTAATTCGGCAAGATCCCAAACGGGAAGGTCTTCACCAAATACTATCACCTCATCATCTTCACTTACATCGCCACCGGTTACATCAAGCATCAGCATATCCATGCAAACATTCCCGATTACCGGGTATTTTTTACCTTTTATCAGCATGCTGCCTCTGCCATTTCCAAGTATCCGGGAATAACCATCGGCATACCCAATCCTAACTACTGCTATCAGCGAATCTCTCGTAAGCTGGGCATTGCGGTTGTAGCCTACGGTTTCCCCGGCTTTTACCAGCTTAACCTGCGATATGGTTGATTTTAAAGTGGTAACATTCTGTAATGAAAGTGTTTCATCAATACCATACATCCCAATTCCCAACCTTACCATATCCAACTGCATTTCGGGATGACGGTGAATTGCGGATGAATTGGAAATATGCCGGAGAAAAGGATAGCCCACAGCGTTCATCAGTTGTTCCGACATGGTCATTAACCCGTCAAACTGTATGCGGGTAAAGTCATCATGTTCGGGATTACCGCTCGAAGCCAGATGTGAAAACACAGAAATGATGCGAACCCGCACATCCGCGGCTTTGAACCAGTTGCACAATTCCGGAACCTCATCAGGCAAAAAACCCAACCGGTGCATCCCGGTATCTAATTTAATGTGAACCGGATACTCATTGATGCCCTTTAATTCAAGAAAATCATTAAACTGCTGAAGGAGCCTGAAGGAATATATTTCCGGTTCAAGGTTATACCTTACCAAACTCTCAAAGCTTTCATATTCTGTATTCATCACCATAATGGATAAACGAATACCCGATTTACGAAGCTCTACCCCTTCATCGGCATAAGCCACAGCCAGATAATCGATCCCTTCATGTTGCAATAAATTGGCAATTTCAAAGCTGCCGCTGCCATAGCTGAATGCCTTAACCATCGCCATAAGCCTTACGCCCGGATGAAGCAACGCTTTATAGGATTTTACATTGCTGCGCATGGCATTCAGGTTAATCTCCAGTACGGTTTCATGAATTTTCTGTTGCAGCAGCCTGCTGATGTGTTCAAATTGAAAAACCCGCGCTCCTTTTAAAAGGATGGATTCATTCCGGAACTGAAATTGCGGAAGCGCCGATATGAAAGAAGAAGTATCAGGATAAAAATATTTTTCACCGATACCGGTAAACAGATCGCGGTATTTCATCAGCACTGTGCCGATCCCGATAAACCGGTGCAATCTCTTTTGAGAGAGCAGGGTTGATATGTGGGTATAAAGTTTTTCTTCGGCTAAGCCCGATTCTAACATATCGCTTAAAATTACCGTACGGTCTTCATGTTGTTGCAACTGCATCAAAAAATCAACGGCAATTTCGAGGGAATTAAAATCGGAACTGTAGCTGTCGTTTATGATTGAACAATTGTTTATCCCTGCAATCAGTTCAAGCCGCATTTCTACCGGTCGTAATTCGGCTAAGCGTTTCATTATATCTGATTCTGACACCCCAAAAAACAGGGTTGCCGTATATGCGGTAATGGCATTATAAACAGATGAAGAATCTGTAAAGGGAAGTTCAAACTGAATTTCCTCCTCACTGGTTTTGACATGAATAACCGAACGACCCCACATGCTGTTTACCCCTCTGATGGTTACAAAAGCAGGATGGGTTTTGCTCCAGCCCATTAATTCCAACTCCGGATTTATTTCTTTTTTGAACCGCGCAACTTCATCAAAAACAGCCGGATCATCTTCACAATAAACAAGCGCTTTACTATGCACAAACAATTGAAGCTTTTCCCAAATTTTTTCCCTGAAATTGGCAAACCCTTCGGCGTGAGCGTTTCCCATATAGCAGAGTATGCCCAATTCCGGAGAAATTACCTTCTCCAGGTTTTGCATTTCCCCTTTTTTTGAAATACCCGCTTCAAAAACAGCCAGGTTAAAGTTGTTGTTCATTTGCCACACACTCAGGGGAACACCGATTTGAGAATTATAACTTTTGGGGCTTCGCACAATTTGAAATTGCCGGTGTAGCAGTTGAAATATCCATTCTTTTACGATGGTTTTTCCATTGCTGCCGGTTATCCCAATTACCGGGTAGCAGAAATTTTTTCTATGATTGGCAGCAATGAGTTGCAGTGCGGAAACCACATCATGAAAAAGCAGGATATTGGCATCGCTCAATTCTTTAAGCAGGGCAACCGGAAAATCGGGTTTCAGAATAAAATTTCTTACTCCATTTTCATACATCTTCAGCACAAACTCATCTGCCACCCTGGTTGGGCCGTCTATTCCAAAAAACAATGTGGTTCCGGGTGAGGCAAGCCTCCGGCTGTCGGTAAGCAAAAAAGTGATTTTGTTTTCCGGGTTGGGCACCTGCAAGGTGGTTGCACCTAAAATTTTTACAATTTGCTCGAAACTCACCATTTACACATCAGCTAATTTGCTTCGGAACATCATTATTTTCTTCCTCCATCTTAAATATAGAATAAAGAATTGAACCGGCTATACAAACAATGATTACCATTAAAGAGGCCCAGATGGGAATGGGCATCCAATGCTCAACCAGCATTTTTAACCCAATAAAAATGAGGATGATGGCCACACCGTGTTGAAGGTAGCTGAAGCGGGATGCCGCGCCATGCAGCAGAAAAAAAAGGCTTCTTAAACCAAGTACGGCAAAAATATTGGACGAATAAATCAGTAATCTTTGCCGCGGATCGGGAATAATGGAAAAAACAGCCGGAATAGAATCTACCGCAAAAACAATATCAATCAACCCCAGCATACCCACCACCATAGCCAGGATGGTGGCAAATAATTTCCCATTGATGCGAATAAAAAATTTACCGTGGTGAGGCGCTGTGGTGGTTCGCATAAATTTTTTCATGAACCGGAAAGCCCAGTTGTTGCCGGGATCAAAATGATCTTCCCCTTTTGCAACTAAGATTTTAAACCCGGTGTACACCAGAAACCCGCCAAAAATATACATAACCCAATCGAACCGGGCTACCAGTTCGCTCCCAATGGTAATGAATACAATTCTGAAAATAATGGCCATCAGGATTCCCATCAGCAGCACCCTGGAATAATGAATTTCTTCAACCTTAAAGAAATTGAAGATGAGGATGAATACAAAAATGTTATCTACCGACAGCGACCACTCCAGCAGGTATGCCGATAAATAAGAAATGGCATCGCTCTTTCCCTTTTCATACCAGATGAATCCGCAAAATGCCAGCGACAACAGCACCCAGAACACGGTTTGAATAAGCGCTGTACCCAATCCAATTTTATGATTTTTCCTGCTGATTAACCCAAGATCGATCACGAGCGCCACCAACAACACAATGCCAAATACGAGATATATTAACTGGGTGGTATTCATTTGGGCTGATTAAGCTTAACCTGGTATTTTCTCTTACGAATAAACTGAAAGATGAGTGCAAAGAACAGCACAACGCCTACAGGCAGCAGAATATTGATGACCTGCCATTTGTTTTTTTCCTCTTTTATTTTTTTGCCATCAAGCAGTTGCAGGGTGTAATCCTTTTGTTTTAACTGGCTTAAGCCCGATTGATTGATGAGGTACTCAAGACAGTTTTCAAGAAACTCCCGGTTGGCAAAACGGTATTCGTATTGCGATCCGATGGTAAAGGGATTCATTCCCATAGGAAGCGGCTGCCCCTGTGAAACGTCATTTAAGATCATATCGCCATCACCCACCACAATCATCTTATTAGGCATGGTTTCCATCGAAATAAATTCCTGGCCATATTTCAGCAGGCTGTCGTTTAGCGCATTTGAAAGCCGGTTACGAAACATGGAAGTGAATTTCCCTTCCAGCAAAACGGCAACGGGAATATCTGCCTGTTTAAACTTTTCATCCTGCGGCGCATTTACATTTTCTCTACCGCTGATGAGCGCAGGCGCAGAAATGGTTCTTGAATTTTGAGAAGAGCTTAGCAAAATCGTTTTTTTCACTCCTTCTACTTCTGTAGTATCAATAGAATTTACAAACCGCCCCGAAACAAACCCGAGGTTCTTATTTATGGGATGATCATTTTTTGAAACAAATACGGGGAAATAATTCCACGACAAAAATTCGTATTGCCCGTTTCCATTTACATCAAAGGGAAGTCTGTCGCTCTGCAAATCCATTACTAAGCTTGGGTTAAGCCTTGCGCCATATTTAAAAATGAGGTCGTTTAGCCCAAGATTCCTGTCATAAGCAATTACTTCATTTTTTATCCTCATGCTGTCCATTTCCGCATTTAGATGATCGATAAACATCAGCAGCTTTCCGCCCCTCATTACATACTGATCAAGTTTCAGCTTTTCAAAATCATCAAAGGGAACAGCAGGCTTATCAATAAGCACCAGTTTAAAAGTGTCTTCTATCAGGGGCAGGGTTTGCAAATTGATCACCCTGAGGTTGTAGTTGGGTTTGAGTACATTTTCCACTAAATCGTAAGTGCGTGCGTCTTCCGGCTCGCCGTTACCGGTAGCATAGGCAATAAGTGGCTTTTTATTTTCCTGAAGTTGATAGATGCTGTTTGCAAAATGATATTCCATCATGGCCTCGGCGCTGTTAATGTCCTGATGGCTGATCAGTTCATTTCCACCGGGGCCCTGGATGCCGTTAAACAACCTAAACCCATCCACTTTATTTTTATACCTCACCAATGCAATGGGAAAAACGAGTTGTTGCTGTTCGCCCTGGCTTAACTGGGATTTTAGGTTGATGGGATAAAACCCCATCGAGGTTAAGGTATCGCCCCAGGAAACCGAACTACCTTCCATGGCATCGGCAGGGTTTACAAAACTGAATTCAATGTGATTGCCGGCAACTTCTTTAAATTCCTGAAGCGTTTCGCCGGTACTGTTGGCAAGCCTTCTGAAAGCCGCAGGAAATTCGCCTTTTAGAAAAACTTTTATCTCCACCACATCATCCAGCGAATTTAGCAGTTTAACAGTAGGCTCCGAAAGGGTAAAACGTTTCTCATTGGTAAGATCGAGCCTTGCATGATATACAGATGCCACCTGGTTGATTAAACCAAGTATCAATAAAGTTGGCAGCCACCACCATTTTTTCAGATTCTTCATTATCGCTTGCGGAGAGATTTAACGGTAATTAACAGGAAGAGGAATATAACGGTGCCAAAATACACAAGGTCTCTGCTGTCGATCACTCCCCTGCTGATGCTTTGGTAATGAAAATCGATTCCCAGCATTTCGAGGTAATAATCTGCATTTCCCTGAAAAGCGCCAAGTTTGCTTAACGCATTAAAACCAAAATAAATTACCATGCAGGCAAAGGCGCTGATGAGAAAGGCCACTACCGCATTACTGGTAAACCCGCTAAAACAAAGGCTGATGGAAGCAAAGGTTGCAGCAAGTAAAAACAAACCGAGGTAGCTTCCTGCAATTCCACCACCATCAATGCCCGCAGTGCTCAGGGTTTTAATGGTAAACACATAAATTAAGGTGGGGATGATTACAAATACAATAATCAGCAGGATGGAGAAATACTTTCCCAGTACGATTTGCCAGTTGGTGAGGGGCCTGGTTTGCAGAATTTCAAAAGTTCCTGCGCCATATTCTTCCGACAAACTGCGCATGCTGATGGCCGGAATAAGAAAGATGAGAATCCAGGGAGCAAGTTCAAAAAATTTATCGAGGCTGGCATATCCGAATTCAAAAATGCTGCTGTCTTTCAGGAGAAAAAGAAACACACCATTAATGATGAGGAACAACAGGATGGCTATATAGCCGGTGAGGCTGGAAAAAAACCGGGATATTTCCTTTTTGCAAATGCTCCACATGGGTTTTAAAAATTGCTGCAATTTACTATTTCACAAGCGAATAGAGGAGATATGCCTCATTTCCGAAAAAACAGGAAGTTAAAATGCAGCATAAAAAGCCTGCAGTTTGTCTATTCTTTCGCTAATCTTACTTTACGGATAAAATCCGGCCGGTTTTTATAGGATTTTTTATTTTAGACCGGATTTTAAATTGTTTACCAAAACCAACTAAGGGTCCCCCAATTAATTGGGGGATTTTTTCTGGCATCTGCCCTAAAAAACAATTCCCCCCCACCGATATTAAAATAGCAGGCCTAAAAAAACCGGCAAAATGCCGGTTCAGAAAGTATATTCTAAAAAAAGATCAAACAGCAAAACTTTCGCCACAACCGCAACTCCTGCTGGCATTGGGATTGCTAAAATAAAAGCCTTTTCCATTAAGCCCGTCGCTAAACTGAAGTTCGGTATTTACGAGGTACAAAAAGCTTTTCAGATCGGTTACAATTTTCATTCCTTTATCTTCAAAAACCTGATCCATCGGTTTTACCTCATTATCAAAATCCATCTTATAACTAAGCCCGCTGCAACCACCGCCCACTACGCCTACGCGTAAAAAGTAAGCGTTATCGTTCTTAATACCGGCTTCGTCCATTAACTGCGATACCTTATTCAGGGCTTTGTCGCTGATATAAATTGCATTATCTGTTCCTGACATAATTAATGAACTACGGTTTCTTTAAACTTAATCTTTTCCATACCGTTTTTTTCACGGTAATCGTTAATTGCTGCTTTAATAGCGTCTTCGGCAAGCACGCTGCAATGGATTTTTACCGGAGGAAGGTTCAGTTCTTCCACAATATCCATATTATCAATTTTCAATGCTTCATCCACTGTTTTACCTTTCAGCCATTCAGTAGCCAGAGAGGAAGATGCAATTGCAGAGCCGCATCCAAAGGTTTTGAATTTGGCATCGGTGATCATTTTGGAAGATTCGTCCACTTCAATTTGCAGGCGCATTACGTCGCCACATTCGGGGGCGCCAACAAGCCCGGTTCCCACATTTTTCTTTGCTTTATCAAGCGTACCCACATTTTTGGGGTTATGATAGTGGTCGATTACTTTTTCTGAATATGCCATGATTGTATTGTTGAAATATGTTTAATAATTTTTAATGTGCAGCCCATTCAATTTTGTTAAGATCTATTCCTTCTTTAAACATTTCCCATAAAGGACTCATTTCACGAAGTTTAATAACGGTATCGCTTACTGCTTTAATGGTATAATCAATCTGTTCGTCGGTTGTGAAGCGCCCCAGGCCAAAGCGAAGAGAACTGTGTGCCAGGTCATCTCCAAGCCCCAGCGCTTTCAGTACATAACTGGGTTCCAGAGAAGCAGAGGTGCAGGCAGAGCCTGAGCTTACGGCAATATTTTTATTAAAGCCCATCATCAGCCCTTCGCCTTCCACATATTTAAATGAGATATTAGAAACATGAGGCAGGCGGTGTTCCACACTACCGTTTACATAAGCTTCTTCTAATTTCAGCAGTGAAGATTCGAGCCTGTTCCGCATTTTACTGATCCTTTCCGTATCGGCTTCCATTTCCTGCATACAGAGTTCACAGGCTTTTCCGAAGCCAACAATTCCGGGAACATTTAATGTGCCGCTGCGCATTCCGCGTTCATGGCCACCGCCATCCATTTGTGCGGTAACTTTTACCCTGGGTCCTTTTCTGCGAACATAAAGGGCGCCAACACCTTTTGGTCCGTACATTTTGTGTGCAGAAAATGCCATCAGGTCGATGCCGTCTTTATTTACATCCACAGGAATTTTTCCCACTGCCTGGGTACCATCGGTAAACAGCAGTACGCCATGTTTTTTAGCGATCTGGCTGATTTCTTTTATCGGCATAATGGTGCCAATTTCATTGTTGGCATACATGATGGCAATAAGGATGGTTGTGGGTTTGATGGCTGCTTCCAGTTCTTCAAGATCTATCAGCCCCTGGTCATTAACCGGTAAATAAGTAACCTCGCCGCCTAATTTTTCGATGTGCTTGCAGGTATCCAGAACAGCTTTGTGTTCGGTGGTTGCGGTAATGATGTGGTTCCCTTTTGAAGCATACATTTCAAACACCCCTTTGAGGGCCAGGTTATCGGCTTCGGTTGCGCCTGAGGTAAAGATGATTTCCTTAGGGTCGGCACCAATCAGTTTAGCCACCTGTTCGCGGCCATAATCCACCGCTTCCTCTGCCTGCCATCCAAAGGGATGGTTACGAGAGGCTGCATTTCCGAAATGATCCAAAAAATAAGGTGTCATTGCTTCAAAAACCCTGGGATCAACCGGGGTTGTAGCATTATTATCAAGGTAAATGGGCAGTTTTAACATACTATAAGCCTATAATTATATTGTGTAAACGGATAACACAAAATTACTGCAAAAGGTTCTACTTTTAGCGTTGAAGGCTGCTTTCGGATTCAATTTACCAAATTCGTAAAAAAACGGCTTTCCCACTAAAATATATGTTGAAAATTGAACATATTGGCATTGCGGTAAAACAACTGGAAACGGCTATTCCGCTTTATGAAAAGATCCTCAATACACACTGCTATAAACAGGAACTGGTGGCTTCAGAAAGGGTTTCAACCGCTTTTTTTTTGCAGGGCTCCAACAAAATTGAATTGCTGGAAAGCACAGAACCCGATGGGGTTATCAGCAGGTTTATTGAGAAAAAGGGGGAAGGCATCCATCATATTGCATTTGAAACCGATAACATTGAGGCTGAAATGGCGAGATTGAAGAAAGAAGGATTCATCCTGCTAAATGAAATACCCAAAAAAGGGGCCGACAACAAACTGGTATGCTTTCTTCACCCAAAGGGTACGTTGGGTACACTTGTAGAGCTTTGCCAGGAAATCCGCTAATTATTGTAAAAAAGGATTGTACAATTTTTCTTCGCCAATGGTTGTTTCAGGCCCGTGTCCGCTATACACGATGGTATTATCGGGCAGGGTGAACAACTGCTCCCTGATGCTGGTGATCAGTTGTTCATAATTGCCCAGGGGTAAATCCGTGCGGCCAATGCTGCGGTGAAACAACGCATCGCCACTTATTACAAACCCTCCTTCGGGGTGGTAAAACCCAAGGCTGCCGGGGCTATGGCCGGGCACAAGTAAAACTTTAAGCACATCATTCCCCAGCTTTATTTCATCAGCTTCCTTCAAAAAAATAAAATCGCCGGTATAATTATCGAAGGGCAGGTTGTACATTAACCCACTGGCCGGGGCAAACTGCAAAACCGGAATTTCGTTTTCGTGTATGCAAAGCGTTAGGTTATATTTTTCGGCCAGGAAGCGGTTCCCGAAAACATGATCGAGATGACAATGCGTATTGAGCAGTATTTTGGGTGAAAGATGATTCGATTCAATAAACTGGACGAGGGCATCTTTTTCCGAATCAGAATAGCAGCCGGGGTCCACAAGAATGCATTCGTTAAACCGGTTATAAAGTATATAGGTATTTTCCCGGATGGGATTAAATTCGAACGATTTAATTTTCAACATGCTGTAAATTTCGGGTGGTTATTCGCTCATTTAGCTTAAAACGGTAATTTTAATACATATTTCAACTTATTTATGGCAAAGCTTGGCAGATTTTGTTTGATGATTACACTTCTTCTGTTTTCTGTTCAATTTACCTATTGCCAGGTTAATTCGGTAACCTATGGCAAAAACAGGGTTCAGTATAAAAAGTTCAAATGGCAGTATATCCAAACCGATAACTTTAATGTTTTCTTCCATCAAAACGGTGAGGAATTAGCAAAGTTTGTGGCCCAGGAAGCCGAACAGGAACTTCCAAAAATGGAAACCGCATCCGAATACAGCCTGCAGCGCCGGGCAAATATTGTGCTGTATAACGATTACGCAGAAATGCTGCAAACCAATATTGGCCTGCAAACCGATTTTATTACCGAGGGCGGAAACATACAACTGGTAAACAATAAGATTATTTTATATTTTGATGCCAACCATGCCAGCCTTACCCGGCAAATCAGAAAAGGCATTGCCGAGGTAATTACTAAAAATGTTTTGTTTGGAAGCGATCTTGGGGAAGTGGCAGGCAATCAAACCCTCCTCGATTTACCCCAGTGGCTTACCGACGGCTACATAGGCTACCTTGCAGAAAACTGGAGCACAGAACTGGATGATGAACTGAAATCGGAAATGCTGAGCGGTAACTACAACAAATTCTCATCCTTCGCTTTTGCCAGGCCAAAAATTGCAGGCCATGCATTCTGGTACTACATCGAAGAAAAATACAAAAAGGAAAACGTTACTTACTTCTTCTACCTTACCCGGATGTACAAAAGCCTGAACAAGGCTTCACTCCAAATCGCCAAAATGAAGTTTAACGATCTGCTGGCCGATTTTATGGAATATGAAGAAGATAAATATTACCAGGACATCACTAAACGTAAGGCATACCCGAAAGGAAGTTATGTGGACGGGTTCGACATCAGCCCACGGCTTAATTATTACCGCTTTAATGTGAACCCTAACAAAAGGGATAACTCCTATGTGGTTACCCAGTTTAAAAAAGGAATTGTACGGGTAATTCTTAATGTGGATTTCGAAAATAAAACCCTGCTTAAATACGGGGTGAGAAGCTACGAAAGCCAGATGAACCCGAATTATCCCATGATGGCATGGGACCCCAAAGGATCGCATATTGCCGTAATTTATTCGGAAGAAGGCAAACTCAAATTGTTTGTTTACGATATTATAGACCGGATCAAAAGGTTTAAAATAGACCTCACCAAAGAGTTTGACCAGGTGCAGGATGTAAAATATTATCAAACCAACCAGAAACTGCTGCTCTCCGCCGTAAAAAACGGACACACCGATATTTATATTTACGACCTCAATAAGGAAAAGGCGATGCAGGTTACCAACGATGTGTACGACGACCTGGATCCATCCTTTGTAGCCTTCCCAAATAAAACCGGGATCGTTTTTGCCAGCAACCGGCCAAATGCTTCTGCTAAAGGAGGAGATACTTCTTTACCAGGCAACAACAGGTACAATATTTTTATGGTAACCGATTTTGGCGATAAGGCCGATCTTAACCAGATCACCCAACTATCCGATCTAAAATATGGAAATGCCCGCTACCCCATGCAGTACAATGGAAACCACTTCACTTTTGTGAGCGACGAAAATGGCGTGGGCAACCGGTGGGCAGGTTTTTTCACCACACAACGCGAAGGGCTTGATACCCTGGTGCTCATTTCAGATGAAATACTGCGCAACCCCAGCCAGGATCAGATCGACAGCACCCTGAAAGTGTACGACAAATCGAAAGTTGACTCCATTGCCGTGGTATCCATCACAAAAGATTCCGCTTATACTTTCCCCATCACCAACTACCAAAGCTCACTTGCCGAAACAAGGGTGGCAGGAGAAAACAACCAGGTGAGCGAAGTAACCCGGCAAAGTGATGAAAAAACCCTGTATAAACTGAAGATAGATGAATACGCCCTGAAAAACAGGAATGTTACCGCACAGCCTACCAATTATATGAAGAAGCTGATGCGTGAAAGCACCCGTACCGAAATTAAACCCGCAGCAGAGGTTAACCAGCAGGTAACGGATACGAGCAACCGGCAATTAGATTTTTTTCAAAATGAATTTGAACCCGAAAAACGGGTGGATAGTGCTACCGGAAAGGAAGTGATTATTCCCCTGCAATCGCTGTCGGCAAAAAAAGAATCGGTTTTGGAAACTGCAAAAATATACCGGTACAAACCCGTGAAATTTTCGGCCGATTTTGGATCTATCGGCTTTAACAGCATGGTGCTCATAAACCGCTATCAGCCCTATACCGGCGGATCCGGCCCCATAAAACTGAACAGCTCTACCCCGTTAAACGGAATGATCACACTGGGCACGTCCGAATTGCTGGAAGATTACCGGGTAATGGGCGCCCTTAAACTGGGCACCAACCTGAAAGACAATGAATGGTACCTCAGCTTTTCAAACCTAAAACGACGGCTCGACTGGGGCCTGAGTTACTACCGGAATACGCAGGCCATTAACGCCATGATTGTAGATGCCAACACCGGAAACGCCATCGCAAGTTATCCCGGTAAAATGTTCACCAATCTTTACCAGGCTTCGCTGGCCTATCCCTTCGATCCGGTTAAAAGCATCAGGCTGACCACCGGAATCCGTTCAGATAAGTTTGTCATTAAATCGGTTGACGACCTCAGCCATGCTTTACCCGACCAGCAAACGCAATACTCGGTAAACCATCTTGAATTTGTTTACGATAATACCTTAAACCCCACCATGAACATCTGGAATGGATTAAGGTATAAGGTTTACCTCGACTGGAATGCACAGGTAAGTAAAATTAAAAACGCCGATGGAAGAAACACTTTCAATTTCGGCTTCGATGCCCGGTACTATTATCCCATATACCGGAACTTTATTTGGGCAGGACGCGCCGCAGGCGATTTTAGCTGGGGCAACCAGAAAATCATTTATTACCTCGGTGGTATGGACGGCTGGATGATGTTTGGTAATAACCTGAAAGAAGATAAGAATGGCGGCCAGCGCGAAAGATTTTTCTATAATGGCAATACGCCGGATCCCGACAATACCTATGCTTTCCAGAGCCTTGCCGTAAACATGCGCGGATATTTACAGAACATTGCCAATGGAAACAATGCCGTAGTGATTAACAGTGAATTCAGGCTGCCGGTAGTTTCCACCTTTTTTGATAAAACCGTCAACAATTCATTTCTGCGCAATTTCATGATTACCCAGTTCATTGATATTGGTACCGCATGGAATGGCGCTTACGACGATTTTAAGCGACCTGAGATTGTTTACCAGGATTACGATAACAGCGGGCAGCCGTTACCGGTATCGGTTAGGAAAAAGGCAGGAGGCTTTGGGCCTTTTGCAGCAGGATACGGATTTGGAGCCAGATCTACCCTGCTGGGATATTTCTTAAAATATGATGTGGGCTGGCCCATGAACGGGTTCTTTAAAGGAAGGCCGGTGATGTATCTATCGCTGGGGCTTGATTTTTAGAAAGCCGGCAGGATGTATGATTACCTTAATCGCACATTTCAATCTATAAGAACCAACATCACAGCTCATCTAAAGCCTCATTGATAATTGCGCACGAGCGAAGAATAAGTTCATCCGGAATATTTAACGGGGGCACAATCCTAAAACAGTTTGAGGCAAACAGGAACCAGTCGGTAAATACCGACTTTTCAATCAGCTTATCGATCAGTTTTTTATTAAAATCGTAATCCGGGAGTTGTACAGCCATCATTAGTCCCGCCGCTGCTATCTGTTCAATTTTTGGGTGTTGCAGGTTTTTTATAAACAGATCAGCTTTACGGGGCACTTCATTCAGCATCTTTTCATCAAGCAAGGCCCGGAGTGCGGCAAGCCCTGCTGCACAGCTTACCGGGTGGCCGCCAAATGTATTGATGTGCCCAAGCACCGGGTTATGGGTAAGGCTGCTCATTATCTCACGGTTACTGATAAACGCACCCAGGGGCATTCCGCCTCCAAGCGCTTTCCCAAGCAGGAGGATATCGGGCGCAACATGAAATTGCTCAAAAGCCCAAAGGGTGCCATTCCTGCCAAAACCGCATTGAATTTCATCCAAAACCAACAGGGTTCCGGTTTCTGTGCATTTCCTGCGTACTGCCTGTATCCACCCTTTACCCGGTTTAACCACACCCGCTTCGGCCTGTATGGTTTCCATAATTACACATGCGGTGTGTTCATTTATCGCGTTCAACACTTCTTCGTCATTATAGGAAAACTGACTGATGCCCGGAAGCAGGGGCCGGTAAGCCTGTTGCCAGTACTCGCTGCCCATCACACTTAATGCACCCTGTGTGCTGCCGTGGTAAGAATTTTTAAAGGATAAGATTTGGGTACGGCCGGTAAACCTTTTGGCAAGTTTCATAGCGCCTTCGGTGGCTTCTGAACCTCCGGATGTGAAAAATATTGAATTGAGATTTTCGGGAAGCAGTTTTGCAAGGGCATGGGCATAGGCAACCTGTGGGTTCTCTACCAGTTCGCCATAAACCATGATGTGAAGGTACTTTTGTAACTGCGTGTGGATGGCTTCAATCACTTTTGGATGGCGGTGGCCAACATTGCATACGCTGATTCCGCCAATCAGATCAATATATTCCTTTCCGGCATCATCCCACATCAGGCTGCCTTCCGCCTTTACGATGTTGAGGCAAAGAGGCGCTTCGGAGGTTTGGCCTACATGTTTCAGAAAAAGTTCCCGGTTTGTCATCATCAGGGCTGCAAGTTAATTTATAGTTTTGCCATACACCCAAATACCTGAAAATGGCACTTATCTTACCGGTTGATGGCGTATATCCGAAAATGGGAAACAACTGCTTTTTAGCTCCAAATGCCACGCTGGTTGGAGATGTGGTTATGGGGGATGAATGTAGTGTATGGTTTAATGCGGTTTTGAGGGGAGATGTAAACAGCATCAGGATGGGAAACCGGGTAAATGTGCAGGATGGAGCCGTAATTCACTGTACTTTTCAGAAAACAAAGGCCATTATTGGAAATAATGTGAGCATCGGACACAATGCAATTGTACATGGCAGCGTTATAGCTGATAACGTACTGATTGGAATGGGATCAATCGTAATGGACAATGCCTCTGTTGGAAGCAACAGCATCATTGCCGCCGGAGCGGTTGTTCTTGAGGGAACGGTAGTAGAAGCAGGATCGGTTTATGCAGGTGTACCGGCCAAAAAAGTGAAGGACATCAGCCAGAACCTGATCCATGGCGAAATAAACCGGATTGCCGAAAACTACCTCAGGTACAGCAATTGGTTCAGGGAGGCAAAATAGCGCTCCAATTCAAAATCTTGGCTAACTTTAACCAATGAAAAAACTGTTGCTCGCCGTATTTGTGCTCACTCTTCTCAGTGGTTGTTCTTTATTCCGCAGGTCCGAAAAAAGGGGTTGCCCTACAAACGGAAGGAATATCGGGGCTGAACGCATCGCCTCAGGCGATCAGAAAGCCATTAAAGCCAGTAACAAAGCAAAGTATAAGGGAGGAAGAAAAAGTTACTAGGCTCCACCAGGTTTACCCTTAACCCACAATAAAACCCAAACCTATGTATTACGCATTAAAGCCCGATATGGGTGCAACGGAAACGATTATTGATGACAACTGTGGTATTTCCAGGTTTTACGCCATTGCCAACACCCTTTCCGAACACCTGCATGTAAAGTTTTTAAACCAGGTTGATGATGCTGATTCGCTTGAATGGGATTTTAAGTACAAAGACCTTTTCCTCACCCTGCATTACAACATTTTTAATGGTGTAAGCATTTACCCGCAGCAACTTAAAAAAGATAAGAAGAACAATAAAGTGATTTCGGAAGTTGCCCGGTTTTTACAACGCCATACCCGTTAAGCAGCTTACAAAACCTATAAGGTTTCAAGAATATTCCGGTAGCTGATGTACCGGTTGATGTTGATTTGCCCGGTTTCAACAGCCGCTTTTATGGCACAGCCCGGTTCTTCAACATGAATACAATTATTGAATTTGCACTGGCTCATCAAATTCCGCATTTCGCGAAAATAGTGAGCCAGTTCTTCTTTTGGGATATCCACCAAACCCATTTCCCTGATTCCCGGCGTATCGATCACCCTGCCACCAAATGGCAGATCAAACATTTCGGCAAAGGTGGTGGTATGCATACCCTTTCCGCTCCACTCACTTACATCCTGCGTTTTTAATTCTTTTTCCGGAAGGATATGATTTATAAAAGTGGATTTTCCAACCCCCGAATGGCCACTCAACAACGTGGTTTTGTCCTTCAATATATTTATCAGGCTTTCCAGACCCGTTTTCATTTGCATACTGATCTCAAAAACGGGATACCCGATCTGCTCATATATCTCTTTAAGCGCTTCAAGATTTTTTTGTTCCTTTTTTCCATAAACATCCGTTTTATTGAATACAATGGAAACGGGGATATGATAAGCTTCGGAAGTGGCCAGGAAACGATCAATAAACCCGTTGGATGTTTTGGGTTCGGCAAGGGTGGCAAACAAGAGCGACTGATCGAGGTTTGCAGCAACAATATGATGCTGGTTTCGGTTATGCGGTGAAACCCGGTTGATGTAATTTTTGCGGGTATGTATTTCCGTTATCATCATGGTATCCTCGCCCGGATCAGGCGCTAAGTTCACCCAATCGCCAACAGCTACAGGGTTGGTTGAAGTGATCCCGTCAATTTTCAGCTTTCCCTTTATACGGGCACGAAAGGATTCCTGGTTTTCGTTTTTAACCTGATACCAGCTTCCGGTAGATTTATAAACAAGCGCCCGCATTGATGCAATTTAATCATAATGGATGTTGAATTATGGAAACCTGCGGAATATGCTGTAATTAAGGATCATTTCGAGCAGCAACAGGGCAATAGCGCCCAATACAAGGGGTAGGAACTTATCTTCATGCCGTACCGATTTAATAATTTCCACTTTCGATTTTTCCATTTTATCAATATCGGAATAAACGCCCGAAAGGCTTTGGTTATCTTTTGCCCGGAAATACCTGCCGCCTGTTTCAGTGGCTATTTCTTTGAGCAGGTTTTCATCAATCGAAATTTTCTGCCGTTCCATTATAATTCCAAGTGGTGTATTCACGGGTTGAGGCGCAAACCCTTCCGAAGCCATCCCAATGGTGTACACCCTTATCTGAAAAGTTTTGGCAATTTCTTTCGCGGTTTTGGGGTCTATCAGGCCTCCGTTATTTTCACCATCCGTAAGCAACAAAACCACTTTCGATTTGGCTGAACTGTTCCGCAGCCGGTCAACCGAAGTGGCAAGCCCCGATCCAATTGCGGTACCATCTTCAAGCATTCCATTATGGATGTTTTGGATGGAAGAAATCACCACCTGGTGATTACCGGTTAGCGGGCAAAGCGAAAAGCTCTCTCCCGAAAATATCACAACCCCTATGCGATCGGTGGGGCGCTTTTGTACAAATTGGATGGCCACCTGTTTTGCCGCTTCCAGCCGGTTGGGGGTAAAATCCTGTGCCGTCATGCTTCCGCTTACATCTATACACAAAATAATATCGATCCCTTCTCCTTCTGTATGCTGCTCCTGGCTTACTGTTTGCGGAAGTGCCAGGGCGAGTATGATTAAAGAGATGCCAAGGAGCCGGAGAACAAACATGCTGTGGTAGAAAATATTTTTCCATGAACCCATATCCGTTTGTTGCAATTGGGAAACCCGGATAGCCGGCCTGGTATATTGTTTAAAAACATACCAGCCAGTCATAAGCGGAACAACAATGAACAGCACAAAAGCCCAGGGGCGCTCAAAACTGATATGTGAAAAATAATCGAATATCATTTTCGGGGATGGTATATGGAGGTATTCAGATGCTGAATACCCTCTTTCAATTTTTGTTTTTGTTCCAGTGCCTGATCCTGTGAAGGAATGTACTTAGCAAATTTTACGGCATCTGTTTGGCGCAATACATCTGCAACATCAGTTACCACAGCAGGATCTGCCTGCTGAGATTTAAGCATCAGCAATAAATCGCCGGTGGTTTTGGCAAGCAGGTTAAGGTTTTGCTGCCTGCTGTAATACCGCCTGAAAATAAAAGAAAGGGCATCGTGAAACTTTACTACCTCCGGCCTTTGGTTCCCGCTCCAGCTTAATTTGCCAATTTCCTGCATGGCTTCATCAAATGCAGAAAGCGGGGAATGAAAAAGAGGAATTGGCTTTTTCTTTCTTTTTCTCAGATAAAGGAAGGTTACCAGTGCAATGATGGCAACCAATAATGCAGCAGCGGCAATATACATCCAGCGGTTAGCGCTAACCGTTATTCCCATAATGGGTTTAATATCTTTTAGCCCGGTGGTATCGGAAGGAGAATAGCCTACATCAACCGTTAGAGGTCTTGTTTTAACGATCTGGTTTTTCTCCGGTGAGCCTATTTCCACATCAAATGGCGGAATAACCCTGGAGCCGGAATCAAAACTGGTAAGCACAACCAGTTTATGCAGCATATTTCGGTTGTTTTCAGAAACGGTATCAAAGGGTTTATTTTCAATAATGTCAAAATGGGGAATGCTATCGGGCAAATGAAAATGAACGGATCTTCCCGAATCCGGCAACCCGATCAGCAACTCATAATTGATTCGTCCGCCAATAAGAATATGATCCCGGTCCAACCTTACTTCAACCGTTTGCGCTTGTGTATCCAATGCAAACATTATGCACAGAAATAAAAACAGCCTCCGGTATGCGCATAATTTTTTAATCACTCCTATTTTCTTTTCCTGAAAAATTTTTGTAGCACTTTTACATAGTCCTCATCGGTACGCACATGCAGTAAATCGGCGCCGGCTTTCCTGAAGTTGGAAATGGTTTCATCATTCTGTTTAAAAAAATTACGGTGGTATGCCTGGCGAACGGTTGCGTTTGAACTGTCAACAAGCCGGCTTCTTCCGGTTTCGGAGTCTTCCAGTTGCAGCAATCCGGCATCAGGAAGATCAATGTCCATTTTATCGTAAACCTTTATCCCGATCACATCATGCTTTTTGCCGATTACCTTCAAATCGCTGCTGTACCCGCTATCCAGAAAATCACTCAGCAAAAAGGCGATGCTCTTCTGGCTGGTAGTGTTATTTAAATAGCGAATGGCATCATCGAGGTTGGTACCCGATCCGGATGGTTTTGCATTCAACATTTCCCTGGCGATATATAATGCGTGGGCCCTTCCTTTTTGGGGTGGAATAAATTTCTCTACCCTGTTGCTGAAGAAGATTACCCCTGCCTTATCGTTATTGGCAACTGCACTGAATGTGATAATGGAAGCAATCTCGGTAATCAGTTCCCGTTTTCTTTTTCCCGAAGTACCAAACATTCCGCTTGCACTCAGGTCGATCATCAGCATGATGGTTAATTCCCTTTCTTCCTCAAACAGTTTGGTAAAGGGGTGAGAAAACCTGGCGCTTACATTCCAGTCAATAAACCTTACATCATCGCCAGCCGTATATTCCCTCACTTCCCTAAAGCTCATTCCTTTTCCTTTAAATGCAGAATGATATTCGCCCGAAAAAAGATGGGTGGTAATTTTTTTCGATTTTATTTCAAGCTCCCTCACTTTTTGCAACAATTCCTGAGTAGAAAGGATGGGTTCCCCCTGTTGTTTGTTATGGGAAGCTAAAGCGGGTTTCCTATTTCTTTTAAATAATGGCAAAGTTGAGTTGCTTAAGGCACATTAACGGTTTTCAAAATCTCATCAATAATTTGTTCTACACTGGTGTTTTCTGCTTCGGCCTCGTAGGTAAGACCAATCCGGTGCCGGAGTACATCCTTTGCAATGCTTCTTACATCATCCGGAATTACAAATCCTCTCTTATTCAGAAATGCCTGAGCCTTTGCAGCCAGGGTAAGGTTAATACTGGCCCGTGGCGAACCACCAAAAGCAATTAATGGCTGGAGGCTGGCAAGCTGATACTGATCCGGAAAACGAGATGCGAAAACAATATCGAGAATATAATTTTCTACTTTTTCATCCACGTATATCTGCCGCACCAGGTCTCTGCCTTCAATGATTTCGGATGTGGAAGCAACGGGATTAATTTTAGGCAAAACAGTTCCCAGAGAATTTTGCCTGATGATGAGCTGCTCCTCCTGTTTTGTGGGATAACCCACCACAACTTTCAGCATAAAACGATCAACCTGGGCCTCGGGAAGCGGATAAGTACCTTCCTGTTCAATAGGATTTTGGGTGGCTAAAACAAGAAAAGGTTCCTGTAAGGTATAGCTGGTATCGCCAATGGTTACCTGCCGTTCCTGCATGGCTTCCAGCAGGGCGCTTTGCACTTTTGCCGGTGCGCGGTTTATCTCATCTGCAAGAACAAAATTGGCGAATATCGGCCCTTTTCGAACAAAAAATTCATTTTTGGCCTGGTTGTAAATCATGGTTCCCACCACATCCGCAGGAAGCAGGTCGGGTGTAAACTGGATCCTGCTAAAACCGGCATTCACGGTAGTGGCCAGCGATTTAATAGAAAGGGTTTTTGCCAGCCCGGGCACTCCCTCAAGAAGTACGTGGCCATTGCTGAGTAAGCCAATCAGCAGCCGCTCTACCATATTCTGCTGACCAACAATTACCTTACTAATTTCATCCTGGATGCGGGTAATAAATGCAGAGGCATAACTGATCTTTTCATTTAACAACCTGATGTCGTCAGCGGTTTGTAACATACTATTAAGCGCTTTTTATTAGGGGAAATTTTGGTGAAGAAATATTTGTTATCATACAAAGTTGTATAAACAAGCAGGTTAAAAACAAATTCATGTACACAGTTTAGCAAAAACTTAGCCGTATTACCCGGTTTGCTGATTTTTTTCAGTTTAGGTTAGGTAAGATATTTTCCTACTACCGGCATACGCCTTCCTTTTCCAAATGCTTTTGGTGAAACCCTGATGATCGGGCAAAACTGGTTTCGTTTATATTCATTTGAATTTACCATCTTCAAAACCCTGTCAACAAGATTTGTATCAAAGCCCAATGCTTTAATTTCATCGGGCCCCATTTCCAGTTCAATATACTGATAAAGGAGATGATCGAGGATCGTGTATGGTGGCAGGCTATCGCTGTCTTTTTGATCGGGCCTCAATTCGGCTGAAGGCGCTTTTTCGATGATGTGCAAAGGGATAATCTCTTTTTTGCGGTTGATGTACCGGGCCAGTTCATAAACCTGGAGTTTATAACAATCGCCCAAAACCCCCAGCCCTCCGGCCATATCGCCGTACAGGGTGCCATATCCGGTTGATAATTCACTTTTGTTCGATGTATTCAGCAGGATGTAACCGAATTTATTGGCCATCGCCATCAGCAAATTTCCGCGGATGCGGCTTTGTATATTTTCTTCCGTTACATTAAAGGGCATTCCTTCAAAAAAAGGATGGAGTGAAATAAGGAACGATTGATAAATGGGATTAATTGGAATTTGATGATGCTGATTTTTAAGGTTTCTGCTTAATTGTACGGCATCTTGCACCGAATGGGAAGAAGAAAATTCCGAAGGCATCAGTATGGCATGAACGGCATCGGTTCCCAATGCTTCGGTAGCAATGGCCTGGGTAACAGCGCTGTCTATTCCGCCACTGCTTCCCAGAACTGCTTTTTTAAAACCCATTTTCGAAAAATAATCCCGAATGCCCAATACCAGGGCATTATGAATTTGCGGGATATTCAGTTTTTCGTTCAGTTTTTTTGGGATGAGTTCTTCACCGGGAATATCGCCCGCCGGTACAAAGCAGTTGCCCGTTACCGTTCCATCATTTTTAAGAATAAAGGATTGAAGCGATTCTTCAAATGCGGGCAGCCGGCCGCATAGATTGGCCTGCTGATCAAACACCAGGGAGTTCCCGTCAAATACAATCTCGGTTTGGCTACCCACGGTATTGCAATAAAAAACGGGGATGCGGTATTTCAGCACATTTGCTTTGATGATGGCGTTTCTGAAGGCCTCTCTTGTATAATCGAAGGGGGAAGCGGAAATGTTAATCAATACCTGTGGCAACTGGCTGCTCAGGTAATCCATCGGGCAATGCCGGTAAAGCGGATCGTTTCCCAGGTTCCAGATGTCTTCACAAACGGTTAAGGCTATGCGCTTTCCCCGAAATTGGATCAACTCCCAGGAAGAAGTGGGTTCAAAATAGCGGTTTTCATCAAACACATCGTAGGTGGGCAAACAGGTTTTATGCACCACCTGTTGCACTTTTCCATCGGCAAGAAACCATGCGGAATTATAGAGGTTTTTCCCTTTTTCAGTCGGGTTGCGGAAAGGCGCTCCAATTATAACGCCAATGCCATGTGTGTGTGTGCATATTTCATTAATGGAGGCATAGCAGGAATTGATAAAATCGTTAAAATACAAAAAATCGGCAGGCGGATACCCGCATACACACAATTCGCTAAACACAATCAGATCACCGCCACCAGCTTTTGCTTCTTCAATGGCTGAAACGATTTTTGCAGTATTGCTGTTAAAATTTCCAATATGGTAGTTTTGCTGGGCTAAAAAAATTTTCATTGAAGCTCCGGTTCTTTAGAAATGTCTTTCTTTTGTAAAGTTAAATCATTCATTTTATGCGCACCCTTGCAGGCATTTTGGTTTGCGGTATGCTTTTCTCCTGTAGCACAAACAAAGCGCCCGATGTTTCGGGTATAAAGATCGACCTTAAATTAAAACGATTCGAAAAATCGCTATTTAATACAGACACGGCTCAAATTGCACAATCGATGCAACGGATTACTGCCGAATACCCATCTTTTGCCCCGGTTTTTTTTACGCGAATCCTAAATATGGATCCGCAATGGCCCACCGACACTGCCTCATCGTACATTAAAAGTTTCATTACCAGTTATCGGCCATTATACGACAGCGCCGAAATTTTATATCCCGATTTTGACGATGAGATGAAGGCCATAACACAGGGGCTGAAGTATGTGAAATATTATTTTCCAAAATACAAATTACCCGGTGAGGTAATCACTTATATTGGCCCGGTTGACGGATATGGGGACATCATCACCAACAACGCTATTGTAACGGGTTTGCACCAGCACATGGGCGAAAGCTATTCGATGTATAAAATGGATTGGGTGCAGCAGATTTATGCAGGATATATTACGCGGAGGTTTACGCCCGATTACATTCCGGTAAATGCCATTAAAAATATTGTAAACGATATGTACCCTGAAACGGAGGATGATAAAAGCCTGGTTATAAAAATGGTGGAAAGCGGGAAAAAACTCTATTGTATGCAGCAACTGCTGCCCGATGTAAACGAATATGTAATTATTGGATACACTAAAATTCAGTTAGAAAAATGCTATGGCAGTGAAGCGCAAATATGGAACCTGTTTGTTCAGAATAACCTGCTGCAAACATTAGATTATAACCTGATCAAAAATTATGTGGGCGAAAGCCCTAAAACACAGGAACTGGGAGAAGGCTCGCCGGGAAACATCGGGAGTTTTTCGGGCTGGCAGATTGTAAAAAAGTATGCTAAAGAACATTCTACTGTTTCTTTAAAAGAATTAATGGATACGCCTGCAGATTCTATTTTCGCAGAAGCAAAATATAAACCTTAATCAGTTCAGCTTCATCGGGGCAATCATATAAAACACAGGAATACCCACCTGAAATTCGTGGTGGTTTGCGGTATTTTTGAGGGTGTAATGGCCAAACATCCTGCCCATTTCGGATCGAAGGTTACAACCGCTGATGTACTGATAAGACTCTCCCGGCCTGATAACAGGCTGCACGCCCACCACTCCTTCGCCGGTAACTTCGCGCCTGCTGCCTTCGCTATCAAAAATAAACCAGTGGCGGGAAAGGAGCTGAACGGGAAAATCATTTTCATTCCGGATATGGATGCGATAAGCAAACATAAATTCGTGCGCAACGGGATTACTGTATTCCGGCTGATAAAAAGTTTCCACACTCACTTTAACCCCGCCTGAGATCATTGAATTCATACCTGCAGCATTTTCATCCAAAATACTCAAAAAGTATGGAGATTACCTACACCTGTTGAGAAATTTTCCTTTTTTCAAAAAAAAATAACAAGTATCGTAAAATAAGAGGAGAAGGCATTTTACGCAAAAAATACAAAGAAAAAATACAAGATTTACCCGGGGGCACCATTCATTTTATTTTTCCGCAGGCGCTGTGTGAAAAAACACTTCACTGTTTTCGGGATTGTGTAAATCCATTTTTGATCAGCCACTGTAAAATTCTTTCCCGGTTATCGCCCTGAATGAGAATTTCATCGCCCTTTACCGAACCACCCGTTCCGCAAAATGATTTTAGTTTTTTACCCAAATCCTCTTTTTCTTTCTGCGGGCCGGTATAATTTTCAATTAAGGTAACTGTTTTACCGCCCCGGTTCCGGGTCTCTAACTTGATGCGGAGTTTTTGTTGGGAAGGATCAATATGCTCCTGCTCTTCCAGCGGGATCTCCGAAAACTTAAATTCAGGGTTGGTGGAATACACAATTCCTCCGGATAATTTTTTCTTCATCATGGTTATGGTATAACAACAGCTTTCAGGCTTAAATCCAGGCTTTTGGCCTGATGAATAATGGCTCCGCTGGAAACGTAATCTACACCGGTATCGGCATACTCCCTGATGTTTTGCAGGGTTATGCCCCCACTGGCTTCTGTTTCAAACCGGCCATCGATCATTTTTACCGCACTGATGATATTGGCAGGTAAAAAATTATCGAGCATGATCCGGTGAACTTTCCCGGTTTCCAGCACCTCTTTCACATCATCCAAAGTTCTGGTTTCTATTTCAATTTTAATATTGAGATGATGTTCTTCCACAAAAGCATTTGCCATTTGAATGGCTGTTGATATGCTTCCGCAAAAATCAATGTGATTATCTTTAAGCATAATCATATCGTATAATCCGAAGCGATGGTTTACTCCCCCACCAATTTTCACGGCTTCTTTTTCAAGCAACCTGAAATTAGGCGTGGTTTTTCGTGTATCCAGCAATTTTGCATGGCAGCCTTCAATCTGCTGAACGTATTGATGGGTTAACGATGCTATCCCACTCATGCGTTGCATACAGTTTAGCACCAGTCTTTCACACATTAAAATTGTATGTACATCTGCAAATACTTCAAATGCAACCTGGCCGGTTTCCATTTTTTCGCCATCCTGTTTAAACAATACAAAGCGGGTATCGGGTTGCATTGTTTTAAAAATTCTTTCGGCCACTTTTATTCCTGCAAGAATTCCATCCTGCTTTATTTTAAGAACGGCTTTACCTTTTGCGTTCCTGCTGATGCTGCTCAATGTGGAATAATCGCCGGGGCCAATATCTTCCGCAAGGGCATTCTTAATTAAATGATCCAGCATTTTATCGTAATCCATTTCACAAAACTAATCATTCGTAAAATGTCATAAAAAATCCCGGTAAATGCCGGGATAAAAAATTTTGAAAAATTAATTACTGGGTTTCAAACCTGATTTCCTGAAGCGTATGCTTCCCGTTTTTCTGCTTCATAAAAACAGTGGTGCGGTAAGTTGCATTTTTGGTTGCCAGGGTTCCGATACAATATTGCGATCCGGCATTTTCCCCTTTGTGCAATACATCAAATGATTTTACGGGGTTATTTTTGAAAAAATCGGTCAGGATAACTTCTGCCTGGTTCCTGCTATAGCTGTTGCTTTTGGCGGGAAGGGTAATTTCCACCGTATTATCAAAATACTTTGCAATTCCTGCAGCGTCGCCCGATCTTAAAGCATTTACAACATCATCAATATTTGAAAATGCAAAACTGAATATGAAGAAGACAGCAGGAAGACCGGCTAAAGTGAATATTCTTTTCATATTGCCTGATTTTCTAATGATTGTTAAACAAAAAACGTTCCTTTTATAAAAACATTGCTTTTTCCCTTATCCAATATACAATTTATTCGGGCTTAAGTCAAGCCAAAATTTTAGTTTTACAGCATGGAAAATAACAAAGCGATACTTATCATCATGGATGGATGGGGACTTGGACAAGTGCCTGAAAGTGATGCCATTCTACATGCAAAAACCCCATATGTATCCGGTTTATATGAAAAATATCCTCATACAACACTGGTTACCTGTGGTGAGGCGGTTGGGCTGCCAAATGGGCAGATGGGAAATAGTGAAGTTGGGCATTTGAATTTGGGTGCAGGCAGAATCGTGTACCAGGAACTGGAGCGCATCAATGTGGCCATCCGCAATAATGAATTTCAGCAAAACCCACATTTACTAAAGGCCATTAATTATGCAAAAACAAAAGGTACCCGCCTTCATCTTATTGGCCTGGTGAGCGATGGCGGAGTACATGCTCACATTAATCATTTAAAAGCCATATTGGATACCTGTGCAAAAGAAGGCATGAATGAAGTGTTCGTTCATGCATTTACCGATGGCCGTGATACCGATCCGAAATCCGGAAAAGGATTTATTCAATCCCTTTCCGATCGCATGAGAACCAGCACGGGAATCCTTGCATCCGTTACCGGCAGGTATTATGCCATGGATCGCGACCGCAGGTGGGAAAGAATTAAAATAGCTTATGATGCGTTGGTAAATGGAACCGGCGTTGTAACAGATGATGTGATTGAGGCCATTCAGGATTCATATAATGCAGGCGTAACCGATGAATTTATAAAACCCATCATTAATGCAAAGGCAATAAACGGATCCATTAAAGATGGAGATGCCGTAATCTGTTTTAATTTCAGAACAGACCGTTGCCGCGAAATCACCATGGCGTTAACGCAACAGGATTTCCCTGCCGAAAACATGCACCCGCTAAAGGTATTTTATACCACCATGACGGAATACGATAAGGATTTCAAAAACGTACAGGTGATTTTTGAAACCGATAATTTAAAAAATACCATTGGGGAAGTGCTTGCAAAAAACGGGAAATCTCAACTCCGCATTGCAGAAACCGAAAAATATCCTCATGTAAGTTTCTTTTTTAGCGGAGGAAGAGAAGTACCTTTTGATGCGGAAAAGAGAATCATGATCCCGTCACCTAAAGTTGCCACTTACGATCTTCAGCCTGAAATGAGTGCAGGGGAAGTAACCGAAGCGGTAATTGCCGAGATCAACAATAACCAACCCGATTTTATTTGTTTAAACTTTGCAAATGCAGATATGGTGGGGCATACGGGAGTTTGGAACGCCGTAATTAAAGCGGTTGAAACTGTGGATGGCTGCGTTGAAAAAGTAGTGGAAGCCGCTCTTGCACAGAATTATTTTATTTTCCTTACCGCCGATCATGGCAATGCCGATTATGAAATAAATGCTGATGGTACGCCCAACACAGCTCACACGCTCAACCCTGTTCCATTATTTCTGATTCATCGAACCTGGAATGGGAACATTCAAAATGGAAAACTCGGCGATATTGCTCCCACCATTTTAAAAATGATGGGGCTACCCATTCCGGTTGAAATGACGGGAAATATCCTAACTTAACTGTTTAATTAAAATTCCTATATGAAATTTTTGAAAAGAGGATTTTATACCATCGTAATACTATTATTGCTTGCACAGTTTATTCCCCGGCCCGAAAAAAATATATCTTCCGAAATAAAAACTTCAGATATCCGGCTGATGCATGCCTGCAGTGAGGAAGTGAATGAGCTTTTAATAAAAAGCTGCAACGATTGCCATAGCAACAACACCGTTTATCCCTGGTACGCAAAAATTCAACCGGTTGCCATGTTTTTGGGAAAACACATCAGGGAAGGAAAAAAAGAGCTCAATTTTTCCGAATTTGGAAATTACAACCTCAGGAAGCAATATCATAAAATGGAAGAAGTAGAGGAAATGATTAAAGACGATGAGATGCCGTTAAAATCGTACACCTTAATTCATACAAAGAGTAAATTAAGCGATGGCCAGAAGGAGATACTGATAAAATGGTCGGAAGCCATAAGGGATACCATGCGGTTAATATACCCTTTGGACAGCCTGATAAATAAAAAGTAAGCTAAATAACACGGATCAGCCCGGAAGATGGCTCCATTTTTTGATTATGCAGCGTGCAGGCTGCTATGAATGTCATATATTTATAAGGCCAAAAACTTATACTAATGACCGAAGAGCAAATGCTTGCCGGAAGTATCAGGAATAATGCTGTTGCACAGGAGGCACTTTATAATAAGTTTAGCCCTAAAATGCTTGGCGTATGCTATCGTTTTGCTAAAAACAAAGAAGATGCCGAAGACATGCTTCAGGAAGGATTTATAAAAGTGTTCACTCAACTGCACCAGTACCGCAACGAAGGCGCTCTTGAAGGGTGGATTCGCCGGATCATTGTACACACCTGCATCAACGTGCTCAAAAAGAATAAGAAGTTCTCCGAAAGTGTAGATATTATTTATGCAAACAACATCCATATAAAAGAAGATATGATTCCTTCCATTATGCAGGCTAAGCAGGTGGTAGAAAGCATCAGGATGTTGCCACTTGGATATAGAACGGTACTGAACCTGTATGCAATTGAAGGATATTCACACAAAGAAATAGCAAACCTGCTTGATATTGAAGAAAGTACCAGCAGGAGCCAGTACACCAGGGCAAAAGTTATACTTGAAGATATACTTGTAAAAAGAAAAATCCTATTAAAACCAACGCAGAAGATGAATTATGGAGCCTTAGCCGACTCGCCCCGTTAACATACCTGCGACCTTTTGAAAACACCAAACTAAAATGACTATTGTGAAAAATGGAACAACATTTTTTTCGGGACGGATTTGAGCATTATCTAAGGGACTCGGTGGATAATTTCAGAATATATCCTACGAGGAAAGTATGGAATAGCATTTACAACAATATGCATCCGGGGCGCCGCTGGCCTTCCCTAAGCGTATTGCTGATGTTGATATTTGCCCTGATATACATTGGAATCAACCATAGCCAACACTTATCGAAGCCGGATGTAACCAACACCGGTTCTTATTCGCTGCAGGCCAATACGAACCCGGCACCTGCAGGGTTCACCAAATTGATTTCTGCCAACGGGAACATAAACCAGAATTCACCGGCACAAACCGGAAATGCCAATATCAACAATACAACAAAGAGCCAGCCTGCCGCAGGTAGTAGCCTGCATAAAATAAAAATCCATACAGGCACATCGCAACAGGTTACACAAACAGCACTCATTCAAACAACAGTGCAGGCAGAACCGACTGACCCGGCATCTGCTTCCCATGGTAAAATGCGTTCAGAAACTGAACCCGCCAATACCCAATTGGTTTTAAGCCCGGGTATCCATTTTACCGGTATGGATGCTTCTGATTCCAAAACCAGCATCATTATACTAAGCCCGGATCCGGTTATTAACCCCGAAGAAATGATGCTTATGGCTTTACGAAATGCCGATATTGCAAACAGGAAGAATATTGATGAAATTGATTTAAACAACCCGCAAAATATTTCGGAAAAGGAATGGATGGAAGACTTTGCCTTTCATAATAAACCCCGGTTGAAGAAATGGAAAACCAATGTTGATTATTCGGCTTATGTAACTCCATCGATGGGCTACAGGAGTTTTAAGGCAAATATGCATTATGATGCCTCTGCACGTATATCGGCAATATCGCCATTATCAAATGCTTATTCAAACAACCCGGAAGTTGATCAGTACCCTGCAGTGAATTATGAAGCCGGAGCCGCAGCCAGGTATCATTACAACAGAAACCTGTTATTGAAATTCGGCGTTCAGTTCAATTACGAAAATTACCTGGTAATGGCTACCCGGTTAAACCATTCCACCGCTACTACCCTGCTGCTGAACAATCAGAATTCGGGAACGCCCTACCTGGTGTCCAAATCGAGCAACCTGTCGAACATCAATGGTCTGGCTGCTACTTCTATAAATAACAACAGTTTTCAGGTATCAGTTCCCATTGGGGTTGACTTCAGGCTTGCCGGAAATCAGAAAATTGAATGGTTTGCAGGAGCCACCCTTCAGCCAGGATATGTATTTGGCGGGCAATCGCTGCTCATTTCCAGCGATCATAAATATTACATTAACGATAACAGCCTGAGGCGCAAATGGAACCTTAACACCGGAATAGAATCGTACCTCACGTATAAAACAAATGCAGGCATATCACTGCTTGCCGGTCCGCAGTTCCGTTACCAGGTATTTTCTTCATACAGCAACCAGTACAGTTATAAAGAGAACCTGTATAATATCGGCATGAAAATTGGGGTGATCAAGAAATTTTAAGCGGCAATATCTTAAGTTAATTAACGCAGCATCCTCCCCCTCCATGCTGCTTTTTTTCAGGATACAGGGTTTTGTAACTTTGATGCCCATGCTCAGGATAATTTCACTCTTACTTATTGCGGTTTTGGCCGGCTGCCAGCATAAAACCCGGGAACCGGAAGTTTTAAAACCAACCCCTACCCCTGTTCATCAGGAAGAAGAAAAACCAAATTTCTTCCCGGTTACAACATATTTAAAAGGACAGATCACCGCATTAAAAAATAGTGGAAAGAACCCTTTGCTGTATCACATTAACGCAAATAAAACCGATTCGGTATGGGTGAAAACAGAGGAGTTCGACAAACTGTTTCAGTCTTTCCTGGAACCGGTAATCGACAGCAGCAATCAAACCGGGCTATTTAAAGAAACCTCATTTCTTGATCAAACCATAAATTCCATTACTTTTTCCTACGATCCAAAATCAGTTTTACCGGACTCCGTAAGCCTGCGGCGATGGGACGTGTATGTTGATCCCGAAACACAAAAAGTTAAACGGATTTACTTAGTAAAAAAACTTCCTTCGGGGAACCTGTTACAACTAACCTGGCAGGCAGACAGATGGTGCAAGATGATAGAAATAAACCCCAATAAGGATGGGAATACAGCTATCGTAAACCAGCAGGAGGTGAAATGGGATTTTTAACGCATGACACCGGAAAAGTTTTCATATATATCATCTCAAATCCCCAGGCAGCCCGGAATATATAAATATTTTAATGCAGCCAATAAGCTTATTTATGTAGGCAAAGCAAAAGACCTGAGAAAAAGGGTAAGCAGTTATTTTACCAAAACACACGCAAATCATAAAACGGCAAGGCTTGTTTCGCAAATCCGTAGAATTGAATTTACCATCGTAAACAGCGAGCACGATGCATTCCTGCTCGAGAACACCCTGATAAAAGAAAACCAGCCGGTTTTTAACATCAGCCTTAAAGACGATAAAACATATCCCTACATTGTTATAAAAAATGAACCTTTCCCAAGGGTATTTTTTACGCGAAAGAAAATAAACGACGGCTCTACCTATCTCGGTCCGTTTACTTCGGTAGCCATTGTAAGAGAAGCGCTTTCCTTCATCAGGCAAAATATTCCTCTCCGAAACTGTAAGCTTAATTTATCGGAAGAAAACATAAAGAAAAAGAAATTCAGGGTATGCCTCGAGTATCACCTGGGAAACTGCAAAGGCCCCTGCGAAGGATTGCAAACAGAAGAGGATTATGATTTGGGCCTGGAACGGATCAAACATTTTTTAAAAGGAAACCTGAACCCCATTATCCAGGAATATAAAAGACAGGTGAAGGCGTATTCAGATAACCTTGAATTTGAAAAAGCCGCAGCGGTTCAATTTAAAATAGACCAGGTTACCAAATTTCAGGTAAAATCGCAGGTGGTAAACATTCGTACCGGAACGGTAGATGTATTCAGCATTCTGGAAGAGGGCGATACCGCCTATGTGAATTACCTGGCGGTGAATAATGGAAGCATTATTCACACCAAAACCATTACCCTCAGTAAACAGCTTGAAGAATCGAAAGAAGAAGTATTGGTTTTTGCCATTGCACAACTTAGAAAAACCTTTGAGAGTGAAGCAAGAGAACTAATTGTGCCATTTGTAATATCATATCCTGAAGAAGGGATTTCTATCACCGTTCCAAAATCAGGCGATAAAAAAAACCTGCTTAGCCTATCGGAAAAAAATGTGAATCATTTTAAATATGAACTGGAAGCAAAAAAAATACTCCGGCTTGAAGATAAAACTGAGGAAGAAACAAGAAAAGTTTTAGCAGAACTTCAAAGCAACCTGCACTTAGCCGAATTACCCACCAGGATTGAATGTTTCGATAATTCTAATTTTCAGGGCACCCATGCTGTTGCGGCAATGGTATGTTTCATAAACGGATTACCCCACAAAAAAGAATACCGGCATTTCAATATTAAAACCGTGGAAGGAATTAATGATTTTGCTTCCATGAAAGAGATCGTTTACCGCAGGTATAAAAGGCAACTCAACGAAGGGAAAGAGCTTCCCCAATTAGTAATTATTGATGGCGGAAAGGGGCAATTAAATGCAGCGCTGGAAAGCATACAGGAACTCGGGTTGATGGGAAAGTTGTCGGTAGTAGGCCTGGCAAAAAACCGCGAGGAATTATTTTTTCCCGGAGATGCTGAATCGCTGGAATTACCCTGGGATTCAAACAGCCTGAAACTAATCAGAAGAATCAGGGATGAAGTACACAGGTTTGGCATTGGCTTTCACCGGGATAAACGAAGTAAAGCGGCCATTAAAAATGAATTGGAACAAATTCCGGGAATTGGAAAGGCCACAGCAGAAGCCATGCTGAAAAAATACAGATCAGTAAATAACATAAAAAAACTCACGCTTCAGGAAATCACCGAAACAACTGGTGCATCAAAAGCCGGAATCATTTTCGGGCATTTCCATCCTTTGTAAATTTTAACCCGTTTTCGAATACGCAGATGAAATAAAAAGATTACCAAACTAATTTATTACGGTATTTATTTTATCCCATAAATCGGAATCAAAGCCCGACAAGGCAAAAGTTGGATGATCGGGATTGGAAGCATCCCCCATCCTAACTACCACCATCTTTCTACCGGGAATTACATATATCCGCTGATCTGAAGCACCCATTGCGGCATACATATCGGCTGGTGCATCAGGCACCAATGCACCGGGAAAGACAAACTGGGCACCCGGAACCATATAATTTGATTTCCCGTTTAGCCACCATAAATATCCATAAGAAGGGTTTATGGTTTGAGATGAGGAAATGCAATCATTAAAATAATCCTGGTTGATCACCTGTTCGTTGATCCATTTCCCTTTATTGAGCGCAAGCAACCCAAACCGGGCCATGCTCCTGGTATTGCTGTAATAGATTTTATAAATGATTCCGAAATTCCAATAGCCTTCCATCCCGATTTTATTTTTTATCCGGCTATTAAAATAAGATTCAAAATCCTGGCCGCTGGCAGCCGCAACCACATCCATCAATTTTTGGAAAACATTGCTGTACGACCATCTTGTTCCGGCATCGGCCATGTAAGTGAGATTGGGTTTAATCACCAGATCGCTGGTATCGCTAAGCCCCGAGGTCATGGTGAGCAGGTTCCGGATCGAAATCAGGTTTTCTTTTTCTAAGGGTTCGCTCGTCCAACCCGTATCGATGTAATCCGAAACTTTCTGACTGATGTTTAGCAGACCTTCCTGTTGTGCAATACCAACCGCAGCAGAGGTAAGTGTTTTTCCGGCGCTGTTCCATTGCCAGTCTGATGAGGCGGTATGGCCATTAAAATATTCCTCCATCACAATTCGCCCGTTCACCAATATCATAAACGACTTGCTGTGTTTGCTGATTAAATAATTATTTAAGGAGGTGATTGCCGCAGTATCCCAACCCAATTCAGAGATTGATTTAGTTTCCCAGTATGAACTGTTATTGGGGGGAAAATACATGCTGTCCGATTGAGGAGCGGGTTCCTGATTGTTTTCTTTTTTACAAGCGGCTAAAGAAGTGACCAGGATAATAAGCAGGCTGAATATTTTCATATTATCCGAAAAATTTAAAAAGGATACAACTGACTGCATTTAAAATGAAAAGTTAATTTGGTTTGTCAATATTTTCTGAAAAGCCGGGGTTTAATGCAATGAATTGAATTTTCTCTTTTTGATCAACAGCAGTATATAGGTACCTCAAAAAAAAACACCCCGGAATAAACCGGGGCATTTCATTATTTAAACAGGAAGAGTTATTAATAACTCCACAAACTCTGTTCGTAATTGAATACTTTCTCTTTTACATGTTCACCTTCCAGCAACTGGAGCACACCATTATCTTCAAAACCTTTATAATTCTTGATTTCCAAATCTAATGGGTTATCGAGCGTGCTTTTAATAATTCTGCCATGGAACATGCGGCTCTCAAAGAGTTCTTCCCAACTCATTCTGGCTCCGTAGTTCTTACCATTATATACTTCGTATTTGGCAAAAATCGGGCGCATATCCGGGTAATATACCCAAAATAACACCGCATCGCCAATATTCACGCCCTGAGAAGTAATTACACTTTTTACCGGGGCAATACCGAGTATCCGCCAAAACAGGCGCGAGCTTTCTTTATCAAAAATCACTTCTTCCTTTATCCGGAAGCGGTAAATGGAATCGAGATTGATTTCATTCCTTTTATAAATGGTTCCGGTAAGGTTACCCAGTGAATCGTATTGAGGCACGGGCACAGAGTCGCCCGAAATAGCCATTACCACTTCAGCTTTTGTCATTGGTGTGGTAAACCTGTCGTCAACATTATTAAACACGGTTACCTGACTATCCTGAATGGCCTGCAGGAGAATGGAAATAAACCGCTGGTTTCCGTTGTTTTCATCGGCTGAATAGCGGAACGGCTGGTTAATTTTTTCCCTGATGTCGATTTCGCGCCATATTTTTTGCCTGTACACGGCATCATCGGCACGAAGGTGCTCGTAAGGAAGAGGCGTACGATCGCGAAGCGTGGTTGTTTCCACAGCTTCATCGGGGCGAAGTGACTTCTTTATGGCTTTAATTGGAAGGCTGTCGTTTTGTGGAGGCGGAGGTGGTGGAGCCTGCGCAACAACTACCGTGTCGGTAATGGGTACAGACGACTGGATTTTAGCCTTCGTTTTTGTTTTGGTTGTTTTGCGGGTAGTATTCCTCTTACTCGATTTACGTTTTTGTGCATCGGCAGTTATGGCAATACCGCCAAAAAGAACCGCAAGTAACAAACACCTCAAAAACTGCTTTTTCATAGTTTATAGTTTAATATAGTGCGATTGATTTACCATCAATTGTTCTTTGCCCGTCGGGGCCACTAACTTTTACATTATCAAAAGTGATAACAGAACCGGGGCCGCAACGTTGCATTAAAGCACTCATACCCGAAAGGTTATTCCCATTCAGTTGATATTGCTGAATATTGGGGAAGTTTGCTCCGCCAAAATAAACAGTAGCGCTTATCACATTATAACGGGTATCGAAATCAAAATTTTCAAGTTCGGCGCGGCAATACTGCTGGCTTTTAAATTCAACGGCTGGCATACGCACTTTACCGGAACCTACTTTAAAAATCGGATCCGGAATACGTTTAACCCTGAATTCAAATTTGGAAGGTTTGCCATCTGCCACCACTGTGATGGAAGCATTGCCCAGGCTGGAAACTTTTACGGTTCTTTTAGAACCTTGACCGCTAATAACACCACCTGCTCCGGCCATACTAACGGTGGTTTTATCCCAACCTGTGGGTGAGCCGATGGTTACCGGATTGTCAACACCAATATAAAACACATTCATTTTATCAAGCATCACCGCAGCGCCGCCGGGAGTTCCCACGGTGTACTTTACGGTTTCTGTTTTGGTTTGGTTCTGCCCGTTTTCATCTATAAAAGTTACAGTTACGGGTACAGAGCGTTCACCGCTTCCGCTTGCGGTAATTTCAGTGGATCCCTGTCCGCCATTAACAGCTACAGAAGCTCCACCAATTGAGATGGTGGGTTTGGCGGCCGAACTGTAGGCACCCACACCTGCGGTAATGGTAACTTTTTCGCCAGGCATTACATAGCTCGATGACTGGCCAACCAGCACACCAACCTGATCCATGTGAACTTCCACCTGGCCAATTTGAGTATGGCAATAAGTGGTTATAAGATTTTCTGAGTTCTTCACATTGTTTTGAAACTTACTGAGCAGTGTAAGAGCAGCCACAGTAGGCGTCATGTGAAAATAGGCTTCGGTAAAAGTTTTTTCTTTACCGTCCTGCCCTGTAATTTTATTGATGCTTTCTACCGGGAAGTTTTTCTCAAAATTCTCTTTGATTTTAGGATCAATATTCAGCATATTGTTCCGGTAATCGTTCAGTCTTTTTTGAAGTTCAGGACCAAGGTTTTTTCCACCGGGGCCATTGCCAAAAAGCCGGGTAGCGGCTTCCAGGTCATCTTCCTTATATTGTTCTTTGCCTTCTACTAATTTTAATCCTGCTTCTTCTTTAAGTTGTTTTTTTATTCCTTCAATGAAGTTGTTTAAATCGTCGGAATATTTTTTTGATTGCTGTGCCTTTTCGTCCCATATAATCGCCTTATCGTGGGTTTTAGGATCTGCCACTTTATCTTCAAGTGATTTATACAGCGTTGAGTTGGCATTAGAGATATTGGTGTTGGATGTTGTTAAACTCTTATCCACCACCTTGAAGGCGTTCAGGATTTCGGATGACACGTTCAATGCAAGCAGTGCGGTAAGCACCAAATACATAATGTTGATCATCTTCTGCCTGGGCTCTTTAGGTAAAGCCATGGTAAATTCAGTTTTTTGTTTTTGTCAAAATTTGTTTGGATCAGATAATTGCTGCGTTTTACAATCAGGGGTTATGAACGGCCCTGCATTGCACTAAGCATATTACCATATACAGAATTCAGGCGGCTAAGATTAGATGCCAGTTTTCCGATTTCTTCTTTTGCTTTACTTGCATCATTCACACTCGCCATCATTGCTTCACTTGCTTCAGCCATCTTACCATAGAAACTATTCAATGCTTTAAGATGATTGTTGCTTTCTTTAAGCTCAAGTTCGTAAATGGTATTGAGCGATCCCAGGTTTTTGGTAAGTACCTGTACCTGTTCGTGGAAACCACGGGCGCTTTCGGATGCATTATTAAACGACTGCATGGTTGCAGCGCTGCTATTGAAAGCCGTAGCCATGGTGCCAATTGCAGCAGTTGCTTCTTTTGTTTTTGTGCTGAAATCGCCGGTTGATTTTACCACTTCGCTTACATCAGAAATTCCTGAAACGGTGGAGCCCAGCTTTTGGAAACCTTCGCCAAGTTTTTTAAGATTTACCGGGGTGATCTCTGCTTCCTGCAGCATTTTTTCCATACTCTTAAGAGGAGATGCGCCGGCAGGAGCTGCTTTCTTTCCTTCATATTCTTCCTGAACAGCAGGATAAATGATATACACCACACCATAAATGAGGAAGATTACCGCTTCAGTATAGAGGCCGATTTTAAGCCAGATATCGGCGATAGGAGTGTGAAGGATTTTCTGTAACGCGCCAAAAATCACCGCCGATGCACCGATAGAAACACCTACGTCCATCCATTTCGCTACGTTTGAAGGAATTTTAACTGCCATTTTAATTTTTGTTTTTAAGTTTTAGTTTGGATTGTTAGAATAAATGTTGAAATAAAATCTTCGGAAAAATAACCCGTTTTTTGATATAAAAAACGGGTTATTGCTGTTAATTAATTCAATGCTTTGTTATAGAAATATTAATTTCTGCGTTTAGGAGTTGGAGGAAGGTCGATCACACAACGGAAACCAATATAAGATTTTGAAGTATCCTGGTATTCGTAAGCACGGGTGCTTGTTTGGAGGAAATATCCTACATCTTTCCAGCTTCCTCCCCTTATTACTTTACGTTTCATGCGCGGAGGATCTGAATCTTTTGCATTCCAGCGAATATCAGGATTCATATCATGTTGGAAATTATATCCTCCTTCATAGTATAGAGAAGAGGTCCACTCAGAAACATTACCGGCCATATTATATAAGCCGAAATCGTTGGGCCAGTAAGCATCGGCACGCACGGTATAAAAACCGCCGTCTTCGGGATAGTTACCACGGCCGGGTTTAAAGTTTGCCAGCAGGCAGCCTTTTTTATTCCTCAGGTAAGGACCGCCCCAGGGGAATTGAGCCTGCGAACGTCCGCCCCGGGCAGCATATTCCCACTGAGCTTCTGTTGGTAAACGGAAGTCGGATTCGGGAGAACGCTTTTTACCTTCCAGGTAAGAGTTCATATAATGGGTTCTCCATTCGCAAAAGGCAGTGGCCTGTTTCCAGGAAACCCCTACCACAGGGTAATTACCAAATGCAGGATGGTTAAAATATTTCTTAGCCATGGGTTCATTGTAAGAATAAGAGAAATCTCTTACCCAGCAGAGCGAATCGGGATACACAGGAATCTGCTGTTTTACAATAAATGCAGAACGGGGAATGGTAACATCCCGGTTTTGTGCCGCGGCTTTATAATCGAATACTTCCGATTGATAAACGATTTTTTTGGCGTCTAATTCCTTTTTACCAAAAATGCGGTTATCCGGGGTAACAATGATGGCATCAATTTTTTCAATGGTGGCTTTATCGCCCCATTTGATGGTTTTTGCCCTCTTCCAGTCAACATACTCATTACCATCTGCGCCCTGTTTCACATATCCCATCAGCTTTGCAGCTATGGAATCGCGAACCCAGTTGGTGAACTGGCGGTATTCGTTGTTGGTAATTTCAGTTGCATCCATCCAAAAACCACTGATGGAAACCTGTTTGTTCCGGGCGGTAAAAGCATAATTAATGTCTTCATCGCTGGGGCCCATGTGGAAAGTGCCTGGCGGAATATACACCATGCCCGGAGGCTTGGTAGGTGTCCATCGGGCTGCAGGAGCCACTCCATGTAGCTGGCCGTCATTCGGCAGCGAACTACCGGATTTATTTTTCCTACAACTGGTCGTAGATGTAGAAACGATAGCTGCAATAGCTATCAAACCAAATAACCGATTCGTCATTGTTTTTAAACTTTGAGGGTAATGGGCAAATGTAATAATTATTTCGATTTATAAACAATCGCGAAAACCTTGCAAATAATTTTATCGAACAAAAATTACGTTAGCATTTTAAGTAACGGCTAAATTATTTAAATATTGTAAATACAAATGTTAACAAACCATCTTTTTTAGTAGCAAACCCGCCTCCGCAGCATCTTTAACAGGTAAATGGCAATTTTGCCTGAAACACACGTAGATTGCTGTGTTTCCGCCTGATTCCCGGCCTTTAAACAGGTTCCCTTCTCTGCCTTTTTCCGACCATTGATGCACCCTGAAAGGCAGGAATCCTGTTAAAATTTTTCGGCTGTTTTCTCCTGCTTCAGGGCCGGAAATAACAATTTCGGGGTATCCCAGCCTTTCAGCAAACAATTCTACACACCAGTTTCCAAGCGAAACAGGATATTTCTGAGCCAGGTTTTGAATGTTATAAATCATTTCAGTCCCTTTTTTCACCCAGCTTTCGTTGCCATTTATTTGCCCAAGCCGCATCAGCAGGCCTGCTATTTTGCTGTTTCCGGAAGGAGTAGCCCCGTCAAAGGTTTCAATTTTCCTGGCAATAAGGTGTTTCTGGTTTATGGAAGTAAAGAAAAACATCCCCGTTTCTTTGTCGATAAAATATTCTAACACATTTATAATTAATGAGTTAATAAATTTCAGGAGCTCCATATTGCCGGTAGCCTCATGCACCATTAATCCCGCTTCCGCAAAGAATACATAATCATCTAAAAAAGCAGGTATGGGAATTCCGGCATTTTTATATCCATGAACCAGCCCGGTTTCATTTCCGGTATAATGGTTCCTCAGGTGTTCAAACAGGGAAACGCCCTTTGAAATAAGGCTATCATCGGCAAAAGCGAACCCGCATTTAATAAAACCCGTTACCAGCATGGCATTCCAGGCAAGGATGATTTTATGGTCTTCTCCCGGCCTGATCCTCCTGTTCCTTTGAGCCAAAATCTGATGGTTGGCCGATTCAATTTTTTGATGCAATAATTGAACATCCAATTTGTTTTCAGCGGCATATTCTTCTTCATTTCCATTTCTGAAAAGGATGTTCCGGCCTTCAAAGTTTCCGGTTTCCGTTACTCCGTAATATTCCAAAATTATTTTTGCATCATCCCCTGCCAATGCTTTCAATTCATTAAACGCCCATACATAAAATTTACCTTCTTCACCTTCGCTGTCGGCATCAAGTGCAGCCATATACCCGCCATCCTTCCCTTTCATTTCTCTCTCCAGCCAGTGAATGGTTTGCCAGGCAGCCTGCCGGTATTCTTCGTTTCCATTTTCCTGATAGGCTTCTGCAAGCATTTGCAGCAACAGGGCATTATCGTAAAGCATTTTTTCAAAATGAGGAACCAGCCATTTCTCATCAACGCTGTAACGCGCCATTCCTCCCCCAGCCTGGTCGAAAATACCTCCCCTGATTATTTTCAGCAGGCTGAAATGTGCATGTTGTAAAGCTTTTTCATTTTTTTTAAAATGGCCATAAGCCAGCAAAAAACGCAACAGGGCAAACTGTGGAAATTTTGGAGGCTTTCCAAAACCTCCGTTTAAAAAATCGGCCTGCTCCAGGAGGGATATGGCAATCTGGTTCAGCAATCCATCATCGTTACCGGTAGTAGTATTTTCCGGAACAGCTAAATTAAGCACCCGGTTACTGCGGGTAACGAGCTCCGTTAGTTCCTCTGCCTGCTGAATTATTTCCCCGCGTTTTGATTTCCATGCCCTTTCAACCGATAAAAGCACATCCCGCCACGAAGGGCGGTTATACGCCGGTTGCGGCGGAAAATAAGTGCCTCCGTAAAAAGGTTTGGCATGGGGGGTAAGAAATACATTTAGCGGCCAGCCTCCGTTACCGGCCATTACCTGAACCGCCTCCATGTAAATGTGATCCAGATCGGGCCTTTCCTCCCTGTCGATTTTTATATTGATGAAACCCCGGTTCATGATGGCAGCAGTTTCCTCATCTTCAAAACTTTCGCGCTCCATTACATGGCACCAATGGCAGGCAGAATACCCAATGCTTACGAGGATGGGAATGTCTAACTCACGGGCAAGGTTAAGCGCTTCTTCTCCCCAGGGGTACCAGTTTACCGGGTTATGTGCATGTTGAAGTAAATAAGGACTGGTTTCTCCAATCAGTTTATTGGTAAATGCTGGTGCAGCCATGTACCAAAAATACAAAGGAATAACAGGCTACTTCTTTTTGACGGCATCAAGATAATTATCTAATGCCGCAACCATGCTCGGCGCCTGGGGCATGGGAGCCTTTATATCGATGGTGAGTCCGGCTTCTTCTACCGCTTTAAAGGTATTTACACCAAAGGCGCCAATACGGGTTCCGTTTTGTTTAAAATCGGGAAAATTATCCAACAGGCTTCGTACCCCGCCGGGTGTGAACAGGCAGATGATGTCGAAGTTCTTACTCATCACTTCCTTAAGGTCGTTGTTCACAATCTTATATAATACCGGTGTGGCATATTCGCACTGATTGGCTTTAAGCCAGTTGGTGATGTCGCTGTCGAAAGATTCTGAGCATGGATAAAGAAACTTCTCATTATCCTTATGCTTGTTTATTACTTCAAACAGGCTTTTATTGTGGCCATCGGCGCCATAAAAAACCTTTCGTTTTCTGTAGAGGATAAATTTTTGAAGATAGAGTGCAACCGCTTCTGTGATGCAGAAATATTTCGTGTCCTGCGATACCGAAATTTTAAGTTCTTCGCAGGTTCTGAAAAAATGATCGATCGCGTTCCGGCTGGTAAAAATTACAGCCGTATAATTTGGGATATCAATTTTTTGCTTACGAAACTCCCTGGAGGGAATTTCCTCGATATTTAAAAATGGAAAAAATTCTATTTCCACGCCATGCCGGGATGCCAGTTCGGTGTATGGCGATTTGAAACCCTCCGGCTTTGGTTGGGAAATGAGAACTTTTTTTACGGCTTTAAGAGAGGTGTCTGGCTTTTTCTGATCGTTTCTGCTCATATCGGGTCGTTCCCCTAAGGTGTTGCAAAATTATAATTTTTTACTGAGATACAGTAAGGCTATCTTATATAAAATCAACAGCGGGATAACTTCCATACCGGCTATATATAATAAAAAATGAAAACTGTTTATTTTGAACCTCCCCTGAAATACGCCATAGGCCCGTACAAACCGAAACAGGATCATCAGCCCTACCAGTACAAAAGAGGCCATCACAGCCATCCATCCCATTTGTGGTGAGGCAAATGCCATAATCAGCAGCAGGGGAAGAAGGCAGATGGAAAATATCTTATTTATCAGAAAAACAATAAAGATATAATTGCCGGTTTCATTTGAAATTCCCGAAACCCAGCCAATAAATTTAAGGATCAGATATTTCCCAATGTAAATTCCCAAAATGCTCAGGCTAACAAAACCCAAAACCTTAAAGTTTGACAACTCTTCTACGGAATTAAAATATTTGAACAACAAAAAAACATACCATCCGCAAATCAGGATAAACAACAAATTAAAAAACAATGCGGGCTGCCCCGATTGCCGAAGCTGTTCCGAAAGCTGGGATTGCCTCATCGATGTATTTAGAAAAACCCGCCACATGGTATTGAAATATTTTGCATACACCGTTTTCAAAATGGCAAAAATCAATACCAGGGCAAACAGCCCATAAAACAATATATCGGAAGATTTATGCGGCCGTACCCGCTGTAAATGACTAACCGGTTTGGTTCCGGTATTTAAAAAGCGGTTCTTCTTCAATAATTGATCCAGTGTAATAGTGCCTGCAGATTTATGATTATTTATATTTTCAACGGGTGCAGGTATTGAATCTGTTTTTACTGTTGAATCCTTTATTAATAACAAAGAATCCTCCAACGGCATAATGTGGTTGGTAAGCGGCAGGCTATCCCCCAACTTCAGGTTGTTGCTGTCCTGTGCCTCAGCAACTACAGGCATCAGTAAGAAAATAAAAAAAACGGATCGAAACATGAACTGACTCACTATGAAATGATGGGTTTCAACATTCAAAAATAGTTGACATAACCGAAATGAAGTTTTGACGCTCCCCTGATGTTGAAAGGAACATCGTTTCTCATGCCCAGTGCATACGTAATATTGAGCAGCCCAACTTTGGTTTCGTAAACCAGCCCAAGGCCAAGGCCAAGAAAACGATTGCTAACATTGGTTTGCTGAAACTTCGTTTTGGTAATGCCCAGGTCGGTAAAAAAAAACAGGTAAGAATTGAGCGACAAAAGATTTCTGTATTCGGCGGTAACCACAGCAAACTGTGTGGCATAAATGCTTTCCTCATCAAACCCCCTTAAGGTTTTTGCCCCGCCCACCTGATACAGGTCGTTTCTAAACACAGTGGGGCTGGAATATAACCCACCCTGAAACCCGGCGCGTATGGTAGATAATTTTCCAACAGGAAAATAATGCGAGCCCGAAACATTTGCCCTAAGCTGGTAAACCCTGAATTTAACCGAATCGTATAGGCTGTTGTAATCGAACCCCGGATCTTTAATATTACTGATGTTGCTGTTCCTGCTGATTTTTTTTACCCCCACCGTAAGGCTTGTATTCAATTCGGTTCCTTTCCTCGGATTATACCGGTAATTGGTATTTTGAAGCACATAACTCAACCCGAAGTTGGTTGATTTCACATCGATATTTGGGGGTAATTGTTTGGTTTGTTTGATGAGGTTTGTATCTACTCCGCCTTCCAGTAAAGCCGAACTTTGCCATTGCATAAAAATTCTTGCCGATTGTTTTTGAGAGATCAGGTAATCGGCGCCTAACTGGGCATTTACCTGTAAAAAGCTGGAATCCTTTTTAAACAGATCAAACAAAAAATCGAGGCCGAAGGAGCTGTTAAAAATATAGGGATGATTGTATCCCAGGTTTAACCGGGGCGATTTTACCTGCAATTGCTGCCATTTAATGAGGATGGATTCGCCCGAGCCCAGCATATTTTTCAGGTTGAGGTTAACATCGCCGGTAACCTGAAATTTTTTCTCATTTCCGGAAGCGGGCAAAAATCCGATCAGGAAATTCACCTGGCTGCTTCTTTTGGGTTCGAGGTAAAGGTTGAGCACAGCGCCCGATCCTAACATGGTGAGATCAGATGGCTGAATGGCCTGTACATAGGGCAGTTCCTGGATGCGGCCGTCAACCTCATTCAAACGGCTAAGGTTATACGCCGAACCATTGGGTATGCTGAGATACCGTTGCAAAAAATTGGATTTCAGTTTTGCTTTTCCCAATATCCGGATGCTGTCAATAGGATAAAAAATGCCTTTTCTAACCCTTAGTTTCATACTGAGGCTTTCCCCGGAAAGGTTCATACTGTCGGGATAAACACCTGCAAACGGATAACCGTTGTTTGCATAATAACGCAGCAGCCTTTTCTTTATGGCACTCAATTGTTTTGTACTTACCGGCTTTCCGCTAAAATTACCCGGTATAAACCGGATGGCATCTAATGCAGGCTGCTCAATACTATCCGTTGTTACTTCCATCCATTGGTATTGCTTACCCGGAAACAGGAAAATGGTTTTTTGTGCTGAATCGGTTTTGATGGAATCAATAGAAGCGGAAAGGTATCCACGATCGTACAAAAGTTCTGGCAGATTTTTCAGGTAACTGTTTGCTTCACGTTCAGAATTGAACTGCTTTTGCAGATTTATCCCTTCAATATGAAACAGGCTATCTTTGCCGCTCGGCAGGAAACTGAGTGTGTAAGATTGTTGTACGGCATGGGTTTCCTGGGCAGATAAATGGCAGCACAGCAACAAGCAAAATAAAACCATAAAGAATGTGCTGCAAAATTTCATACGTGGTTCCTCCGGCGAATTGTCAAAATTAATAAAGGAGCGGTTTGGCAGGCATATATATTCATATTCCCTTTTGCAGGCAGGCATGTACCTATTGTAATTTTCATTTTTCCACCATAAGGAAAGATACGGATAGAATGATTGATGCCATTTGCCGGGAAATAGAAATCGGCCCGCTGTTCCATAATAATGAATCCATCAGCAGCATTTATTTTGGTGGCGGAACGCCCAGTATCATTTCCACCGGTCAACTCCGGAAAATTTTATCCCGTATAAACGAACGTTTCCATGTGGATAAAGATGCAGAAGTTACCCTGGAGGCAAATCCGGACGACCTGTCGTCAATTGCGCTTGCTGAATGGGTTTCGCTGGGATTCAACCGCCTGAGCATCGGCATACAATCCTTCAACGAAGCCGAACTGCGCTGGATGAACCGTGCCCACCATGCTGCCCAGTCTGTTTCAGCGCTTGAACTGGTAAAGGCATCCCGCATTTCAAATTTTTCGGTGGATTTGATTTATGGCTCCAACCTGCAACCGGATAAGCAGTTGCTGATGAACCTGGAGATGATCAAACAATTTGAAGTTCCACATATTTCCTGTTACGGGCTAACGGTTGAACCTAAAACAGCATTGCAACATCATATTTCATCCGGAAAAGAGCAACCTCCTGATGAGCACACACAGGCTGTGCAATTTCTGTTCATTATGAACTGGATGAGAGATCATGGTTACGAGCATTACGAAGTAAGTAATTATGCCCTGCCGGGAATGCGCAGCCGCCACAACAGCAGCTATTGGAATGGGGGGTCTTATTATGGATTTGGCCCTTCGGCACATGCTTTTAACGGGCAAAGAACCCGTAGCTGGAATGTGGCTAACAATACCCTGTACATGAAACAAATTGAGATGGGGATGCTCCCTTCTGAAAAGGAAGAACTAAGTAACACTCAGCAAATGAATGAATACATCATGACCGGACTCAGAACCATTGAGGGAATTAACCTGGATAAGATAGCTCAGCGCTGGGGTTTAACACATAGCAACCGAATCAAAACCCAATGCAGGGTTTTTCTTGAAAAAGGAAAGCTGAGAAAAAGCGGAAGCCATCTTATGTTAACCGATGAAGGAATGCTGATGGCAGATGGAATAGCTTCAGATTTATTTATTGTTTAGCATTAGTGACCCGTTAATGTGTTAACCGAAAAGCCCCAATTCATTACTGTATTAAACTTCATTAAAATTTACGGTATCACCCACCTGTTCCAGGCATTTCCACTTTTTTCCTGATAAAAAAGTGGAGCAAAAAATCAAGGCTTCGGAAAAATGGCTAAAAATTGTCTTTCCCGGCTAATACCGATTGGATATCCATAATAGATCAATTCCATTGATCTAAACGGCTATCACATCGGCATTATACGATTAAACTTTGGTATCCGAAATAATTCCGTTTAGTATAAGAAAAACGAGTTCCGGCATTAGGTAAAACCCGGCAGTGGTACAACTTTTGAACTAATTGCAATACCCAACAGTTGAATATGGCGTTTTTCTTTTCACGCCGTTCAGTCCAATTTTCTTAACGCCATTTTTACAAGGCCGCTTATATTATGTTTTACCGGACAATACTGGTTTTCTACCAAAAATTTGTGCTGAAGAAAGTTTAGTGAGGCTTTATATTTATTTAGTTATATACTCCCGGGGTTATCACCCCTTACCCCCAGGTACAAAATATGGATTTAGAAATTTCGAACCAAAAATTTACGCTGAAGAAAGTTTAGTGAGGCTTTATATTTATTCAGTTTCAGTTGTATTTCTCCCGGGGTTATCACCCCTTACCCCCAGGTACAAAATATGGATTTAAAAATTTCGAACCAAAAATTTACGCTGAAGAAAATTTAGTGAGGCTTTATATTTATTCAGTTTCAGTTGAATTTCTCCGCCCCCAGATGCAAAATATTCATTTAAAAATTTCGAACCAAAAATTTACGCTGAAGAAAATTTAGTGAGGCTTTATATTTATTCAGTTTCAGTTGAATTTCTCCGCCCCCAGATGCAAAATATTCATTTAAAAATTTCGAACCTTCCTTCGCGATCTGTGTATGAATAATCTTTAAGAAAAAAGTACCGTGTATCACAGATGCCGCAGATCATCACAGATTTTTTCATTGCTGTAAAAATCGGTGTAATCATTGAGAAATAAATATCAGATCTTTTCCAGGCAAACCTATCCTGAAATTCAAATAGCGTATTTCAGTTCAGGAATACACGTAAACATCTTAAAGGAGAATACCCTTTGTATATTTGGGGCGAAATTTCTAAACCAGGAGTCCTTCAAGTTCTTCAAACGCGGCACCGGCAGGCTTTCCATGCCAGAGTATTTCATAAACGGTTTTGGCTACCGGCATTTCTGCCTGTATCGTTTGGTTGATGTGATTCATACATTTACTGGCCATATACCCCTCTGCAACCATATTCATTTCCAGCTTGGCAGATTGAACGGAATATCCTTTACCAATCATATTTCCGAATGTACGGTTGCGGCTGAAAAGTGAATAACAGGTTACCAGCAGATCGCCAAGGTAAACTGAAGCGGCATAATTATGATGATCTTCGTGTGTGCGTGAGGTTGAGTTACCGATATATCCAACCTCGGCATTTATAATACCTGCTTTTCGAAGAAAACCAGCCATCTCATCGGCGCTGTTAGCGATCAGCACACTCAAAAAATTATCGCCATAATCGAGGCCGTGAGCTATGCCCGCCCCAACGGCATAAATATTTTTTAATACGGCAGCATATTGCACCCCATAAATATCGCGGTTAACGATGGTTTTAATAAATGCACATTGGAAATGAGCGGCAATCTTTTCGGCAAACTGCTGATCAAGGCCGGTAAAGGTGAGATAAGATAATTTTTCAGCAGCCACTTCTTCTGCGTGGCACGGCCCCAGCACCGTAAAATAATCCTGAATATCCACTCCATAATTTTCACGGAGATAATCGTTCAGCAGGATATTTTGTTCCGGAAGAATTCCTTTTACCGCCGAAATAATTTTCTTTCCCTTTAATTCAGCAGGATCAATGTTATTGAGTACACTGGTTACAAATGCAGAAGGGATGGCAATTAAAATCACATCCGATTCTTTAATTACCTTTTGGGGATCGGCGCTCAGCAAGAGTTTTTCCATGTCGAACTTTGCCGACGACAGGTACTGCGGGTTATGATGTTTTGCCCTGAATTGCCTGATGGCCTCTTCGCTCCTGTTCCACCATCTGATCTGATTGCCGTTGCCGGTAAGAATTTTTGCCAGGGCAGTGCCCCAGCTTCCACTGCCGAGAATTCCGAATTTCATTATTGCTGATTAAAACATCCCGAAGGTATTACAAACCTAATTTCTCAACTGCAATTTGTGCAGCAACCTGGCTTGCATCCTTTTTATTATATCCTTTTGCCTGCGAAAGCAATTCACCATCTACTGTGGCGCCGATTGTAAATAAACGGCGTCCGTTTTCAAATTTTTCATCCAGGGTTTCAAACTCAAGCTGTTTGCCATTTTTATTTGCCCAGCCGTAAAGTTTATTCTTGATGTTGATTTCAACACTTTCCAAATCGTCGGTAAAAAGGTGGGGAGAAATAATAAAATCTTCTACCCAGCGCTGTGTTTTTTTATATCCCTTATCGAGGTAAACCGCACCAATTAAGGCTTCGAGGGTGTTTCCGAAAATCTGGGAAATTTTTAACGCATTATCCAGCCTGTTGTAAAAAGTGATCTTCTTTAATCCCATTTTCACGGCAATTTCATTCAGCTTATGCCGGTTTACCATTTTGCTCCTCATTTCGGTTAAGAACCCTTCTCCCTTGTATGGATATTTGCGAAAAAGGTAATGGCCTATAACCGAGCTTAGCACCGCATCGCCCAAATATTCGAGCCGTTCATTATTTTCATCGGCACCTTCGCGCACCGAACGATGGCTAAGCGCAGTTTTATACAGTGAGATGTCGTTGGGAGCAAAACCCAACACATTATTGAGTTGTTTTTTAAACTCCTTCTTTTTTTTATCAAACTCAAAAAATGCTTTAATGAACTCCACTGTATGAAGTTTTGTATCCGAAATTATGTTTTTCCTGCGAAAGTTTTGGAAGGCAAACTCCTGCCCGGTTAAGGCTTATACTTTTTAATGATTACGGAAGCGTTGTGTCCGCCAAATCCAAAAGTATTGCTCAGCGCTGCATTTACTTCTTTTTCCTGTGCCTTATTGAAAGTAAAATTCAGTTTGGGATCCAGTTCCGGATCGTCGGTAAAATGATTGATGGTAGGAGGAATGATATTTTTGGTTACCGCCATGATACAGGCAAGCGCTTCAAGTGCGCCTGCAGCACCCAGGCAATGGCCTGTCATACTTTTAGTAGAACTAATGTTGAGGTTGTAGGCATGGTTGCCAAAAACACTCATAATGGCTTTTGTTTCAGCGATATCACCCAATGGCGTAGAAGTGCCATGTACATTAATGTACTGAATGTCTTCCGGTTTCATTCCGGCATCGCGAAGCGCAACAGCCATAACATTTTTTGCGCCCAGCCCTTCAGGATGTGGTGCTGTAATATGATGGGCATCAGCAGTTGCGCCACCACCGGCAATTTCGCAATAAATTTTTGCGCCACGGGCCAGTGCATGATCGAGTTCTTCGAGAATTAATACCCCCGAACCTTCGCCCATTACAAATCCATCGCGATCTTTATCAAAAGGCCGGCTGGCAGTTTTAGGATCATCGTTTCTTTCACTTAGCGCCTTCATGGCATTAAATCCGCCTACTCCGGCAGCGCTGATTACCGCTTCGCTTCCACCCGTTACCACAATATCGGCTTTCCCCAGCCGGATGTTGTCGAACGCATCAATAATAGCATTGGTAGAGGAAGCGCAAGCGCTCACTACGGCATAGTTCGGGCCGCGGAAACCGTTGCGCATCGATATCTGCCCTGCGGCGATATCGAGAATCATCTTTGGAATGAAAAAAGGATTGAAACGCGGAGTGCCATCGCCGGAAGCAAAGTTGATCACCTCTTCCTGGAAGGTAATCAGCCCGCCGATACCGCTTGCAAAAATGACCCCAACGCGATCGGGGTTTACATTTTCTTTGGTAATACTGGCATCCTTTACCGCCTCATCGCTCGCAATTAATGCAAACTGGCAATAACGGTCAATTTTTCTGGCCTCCTTACGATCGAGGTATTGTGTGGGTTCAAAGTCTTTAACTTCACAGGCAAACCGGGTTTTAAATTTAGTTACGTCGAACTGCCTGATATAGTCGCAACCACTTACCCCATTACGCAATCCTTCCCAGTATTCAGGGAGGGTTTTGCCCAATGGTGTGAGTGCGCCCAATCCGGTAACGACAACTCTTTTTAAAGCCATAATTTGCCTGTGATAATTAAAATGGGATTACTTGGCGTTTTCTTCCAAATAAGAAACAGCCTGACCAACGGTTGTAATGGTTTCGGCCTGTTCGTCAGGAATAGAAATATTAAATTCTTTTTCAAATTCCATGATTAATTCTACGGTGTCCAAACTATCGGCACCTAAATCATTTGTGAAGGAAGCTTCAGATGTTACTTCCGCTTCATCCACTCCTAATTTGTCAACAATGATTTTTTTTACTCTTGTTGCAATGTCTGACATGATTGTAAAATTTAGTTAATCGGTGCAAAAATATACCTTTTGAATTAATTACAAAGAAAACCTGTAGCACCGGCAAAAGGGCTTATTTTCAACAATTAAAGCCGGTTTTGGCGGGTTTCCATAACCAGGGTTTTAAAACCTCCCTGTGGTGGTTTGGCCAATTAGAAATTAATGTATCTTGTTATTGGGTTTCCCCCTCAAAAACATACCTGCATGGGTTTAAGGCAAATAGACCACGGAAGCAAAGAATACGGCCAGATGCTGGCATTGCGGCATCAGATTCTCAGGGCTCCGCTCGGCCTCGGGTTCTCCGATAATGAATTGGAACGAGAAAAGGAAGATGTACTCATCGCTGCTTTTGAAGAAGAGGAGATGCTCGGATGCTGTGTGTTATCGTGGGTGGCGCCTCAAAAAATGAGAATCCGGCAAATGGCGGTAAATGCAACTCTTCAAAGAAAAGGAATTGGTGCTTCGCTGATGAATTTCAGTGAAACCCTTGCCCGGGATAAGGGATGCAGGTGGATCATGATGCACGCCCGCGATACCGCCATAGGATTTTATGAGAAATTTGGATACCGGATTACCGGCGAACCTTTTGTAGAAGTTGGCCTCCCTCACCATATTATGGAAAAACCCCTGTAATCAGGATTTGCGAATATGACTGGCAATGATGCGCCTCGCCTCATGCTCCCCATCCCCTTCAAAGGCATCTTTTGGAAAAATAAAGAACGACCGGCTGTTGAAATACAAATGAAAAAATAAAGGACTTTCCATCCAGGAGCTGAACTGATTCCATTCCCAGCTTTTATCGCCCACTGAAGTTTCAAGGGTAAAATGCCGGTCATCCAGTTTTACTTTAAACCGTTCTTTGAATGTTTGCGATCTTTTGTAAACCGCTGAAGGAAGCAGAAACCAAAAAGAGATCATGAGGGCAAACCACAAAACGGAACTGAGCAAAAACGGGAGTGCATGAATCTTTTTAAAGAAAAATAACGCTGCCGAAACAATGGCAAATACATTCACCAGCACAATCATAACCTTAATCTCCTTCCTGCTGATAAAATGATACCTGAGCGCCTGAATTACTTTTTGCTTTTCGAAAGCAAAATATGATGACTCCATAAGTAAAGTTAACGGTCTATTATTCAATACCTAACTACCGGTAAAGATAAAGCCGGTGAGCTATCCATTTTTATCCCCACCCTCCAGGTTTCGTTTGTGGCGGCTGGCATCACGATCTGTTTTCTTCTTAAAACTTTCCTGAAGGGCATCATTTAAGTTTACCCCGGTTTGGTTGGCCAGGCAAATTAATACCCAAAGCACATCTGCCATCTCTTCCGAAAGTTCCTTTCCTTTATCTGAGGCTTTATACGACTGCTCGCCAAATTTCCGAACCATTAACCGCGAAAGCTCGCCCACTTCCTCCATCAAAATCCCCAGATTGGTAAGCTCATTAAAATATCTTACGCCAATGGTTTTAATCCATTCATCAACTTTCGTTTGTGCTTCACCGATAGTTATCTGTTCATAATTGCTCATTCCCTGTTTTTGGAATCAATAAAAATAGTTAATGGCCCGTCGTTCACCAAAGCCACCTGCATATCGGCGCCAAATGCTCCACTCAAAACCGCTTTCCCCAATTCGCTCTCCATCTCCTTCAAAAAGAAATTATATAGTGGCAATGCTTTTTCGGGTTTAGCGGCTTTAATATAACCGGGCCGGTTGCCTTTTTTAGTGGATGCATGTAGGGTAAACTGGCTTACCACAATAATATTTCCATCAATGTCTTTCACCGAAATATTGGGTATGTTTTCCGCATCATTAAAAATACGGAGATTCGCAATTTTTGCACATAACCACTTCGCATCCTCTTCATTATCCTCATCTTCTATTCCCAGTAAAACCAGTAATCCCTTTTTGATGGAAGATTTTATGTTGCCGGAAATGGTTACAGCGGCTTCGCTAACCCGTTGTATAATCACCCTCATATTACCCCAAATGTACACAATAGCCTTTTGTCCAAAATGTAACTTTATGCTTAAACTATTGGTGTCTGGTTAAAGTGTTAACCGTAAAATCAAAATTCAATACTTTATTAAACTTCATTAAGATTTACTGCATCACCCACCTGCCTTTGGTATTTCCACTTTTTTCCTGATAAAAAAGTGGAGCAAAAAATCAAGGCTTCGGAAAAATGGCTAAAAATTGTCTTTCCCGGCTAATACCGATTGGATATCCATA